>Ga0206682_10000558_pt1 | contig 40417 bp, 28 predicted proteins | sample M240m12015metaG_FD_155444 | JGI IMG/M metagenome (GOLD analysis project Ga0206682, IMG submission 155444) | Ammonia-oxidizing marine archaeal communities from Monterey Bay, California, United States - M2 40m 12015 | ecosystem: Environmental > Aquatic > Marine > Intertidal zone | place: USA...
GAGTTGTTGGCGATTGTCAAGACGCGCCGTGTGACCGTTGAAAATCTACTCGCGTTTTCTTAATCATGACGGTTGGGACGTCGTGTTTTACGTCAAGGGTCTGGCTCGTACCGGGAAATCTACCATCGTTCGAAAAGCGTTCGAAAAGCTCGAGACGCTCGGCACCAGCGGTTTAACCGCCCTCGGTTGAGCGCGCGTCGCTTCGCTCGCGTCTCGAGCACCCGGCGCGCGCGCGCTTCCTTCGTGTGATCGACGCAATTTTCTCTTCTCTCCCGCGCTCGTCTCGACGCGCGCGTCCAGTCCCGTCGCGTCGTCGAAAAACCACGGCACCCCTCGTCGCGTCGACGCGTCCAGTCCCGTCGCGTCAAAAAAACATGGCACCCCTCGTCGCGTCGATCTCCGAGACTCGTCACATCGCGCCGCGCGCGCGCGTCATGCCCGTCGACGGCGCGCGCGCGCCGACGCGATGCGAAGTGTGCGATTGCGACGTTCCCGCGCGCTTGATGCCGACGCACGAGCGCGGCGCGCGGCATCGCGCCAAGCTGCGGACGCGCGACTCATTGACCTGGCGATGCGTCGCGTGCGATGCGTCGATGCCCGCGCGCGCGCGGTTCGAGCACGAGCGCACGAGGGCGCACCGCTCGAACGCGAGAGACCCGCTGTTAGGGGCGTATCGATGCGACGTGTGCGACGTGGACGTGCCGGCGTGCGGACGAGAGGAGCACGAGCGCGGCGCGAAACATCGAGCGGCGACGTTTCGACGAAGCGCGGAGGCGGGCGCGGAGGCGACGCCGAAGGAGACGCTGGTGCCGCGAAAGATCTCGTCGGCGTCGGATTTGAAAAGCGCGTCGGTGGTGCTGAAATTGCCGATCGATGCGGGGGAGAAGGTGACGGTTTTGTTCGGCGCGTTCGGGCTCGTCCGAGACGATTTGGGCGATCGCGTGTTGGAGGAGCCGACGCTGAAAACGTTCGAGGGAGAGGTGAAGGAGGGAGGAATGCTGGAGGTGGAGAACGCCGTGTGTTTGAGAGATGATTGGGCGAAGGATTTGAAGGCGGGGGTGCACGACGTTTCACTCGTCTTCTCGTATCGAACGTATCAAGACGACGTCGAGTCGGGCGAGATTACGCTCTCGGTGCTCGTGCTGAGTCTTCGAGCGAGCGAGAGCGCGCAGGAGAGCGCAGAACGAATCGCGCTCGGGCCGACGAGCGCGTTCGCGTATCCGAAACAGCAGAAAAATTCGAGTTTGGTGAAGGGGTCGAAGAAAGTCGTCGATCCAGGCCCTTCGAAAGAGGTTTTAAACGCGAAGACAAAGTTCTTCTGGCCGACTCCGCTTTCCTTTCCCACGGCTGACATTCGGAAAGCGCTCGACGGCGAGGAACCACAGGCATCTTCTGTTACTGAAATGCTAGAAACCGGACAAAAGTATCTCTCGAAGACGAATTACGCTCAGTTCTTTCGTCAGCTGCTCATGATGGAAGAAGTGCAGGCGACCAAAAACGTGAGATTGTACGATATGCACAACGTCGCGCTCTCGCAGACCAATTCCAAAGCCATGTATAGACTTTTCGTCCCAGGCCTCGCTGAAGCTCGTCCATCGGTGCTTCGTGGCGACTCGATCATCGTCAATTTGTCCACGGCTAAAAGCTCATTTCGAGGGAAAGTTGAATTCGTGGAAGCTGAGCACATCGTGTGCCGATTTCATCCTGCTTTCACGAAAGCATACATCAATGGGGTCAAGGCTGACGTGTCGTTTGAAGTGTCGCGCACCGCGATAGAACTCATGCATGGCGCGATTAAAGACTCTCTGAAATCTTCGTCGTATGAGTCATTTTTGCTTCCAAAGTTTGGCGACGATCTCGACGTAGACGCGACTGGCAGATCAGATCTGAAAATGTTGAATCGGCGCTTAAACGAGGAACAAAAGCTCGCAGTTGCGAACGCGATGGCGCCGCGTTCACAATCTCCATTCATCATTTTTGGACCTCCTGGTACTGGTAAGACGACTACTGTCGTGGAGATAGCGGCGCAGATGTATAAAACTGGCGGAAGAGTCTTGTTGATGGCTCCAAGTAACGCGGCGTGTGACTTGTTCATCTCACGCGTCATCGAGCACGGTGGCGTTCCAAAGAGCGAAGCGTATCGCGTCTACAATTTCTCTCGAATGCCCGATCAGGTGCCATCGAAGCTCTTAGACGTCTCAAACTACGATAGTACTGCAAACGTTTTTTGTCCGCCGACTGTTGAGAGATTCATGCGAGCTCGAGTGGTTGCCATGACACCGATTACGGCGCAGAGACTCACGCGGACGTTTCGAGACTCTGGTGAGTACGGAAAAGGGAAAGCGAGGAAAGTGTTCATTTTATCGCCGGAGCGTCGCTTTGAAAATGTCATCATCGATGAAGCAGGTCATGCATCGGAGCCCGAACTTCTCACCGCCATCGTCAGCGTATTAGAGCCAAAAAAAGGGCGTCTGGTTCTGGCCGGCGACGCCCGACAGCTGGGACCGCTGGTGCAAGCCAAGGAATCGAGAGCTTTGGAAGTCAGTATGCTCGAGCGTCTGTGCTTACCTCCGGCGCCGTACACTGAGACTCCGTATAGCGTTCGCGCGGACGGTACGTTTGAGCCAAGTAAAGTGTGCATGCTCACGAAAAATTATCGCTCGCACGCGTGCATCATCGAAATTCCGTCGAAGTTATTCTACTTTGACAGGCTGGAATGTTGCGCCGATCCCATGCGGACGAACATTTTCAAGGGATGGGAAGAGCTTCCGAATCCATCGTTTCCAGTCGTTTTCGACGGTGTCATGGGCGAAGAACTCCGAGAGGCGAATTCGCCATCTTGGTTTAATCCCGACGAGATACTTCGAGTGAGCTCGTGGATCACGAAAATTTTGGACCGAAAGAACACGGGTTTGACAGCCAAAGACATCGCCATCTGTACACCGTATCACAAGCAAAAACTGAAGATGATGAAACACCTCGAAGCGAAAAAGATTTCTGGAGTCACCGTGGGTTCGACTGAACTCTTGCAAGGACAAGAGTTTAGCGTAGTCATCTTATCAACCGTTCGCAGCGACACTGCCCATTTGAAGTTTGACGCTCGCCATCGCCTCGGTTTCATGGCGAATCCAAAGCGATTCAACGTTGCCGTGACGCGCGCAATGTCACTCTTGATCATCGTGGGTAATCCTCACATCTTGAGCCACGACGTGCACTGGAGGAGTCTCATCGATTACTGCCGGTTGAATGACTCGTATACTGGATGCGATTTCGATGGAAAACCGTCGGCGCCGATGGGCGACGAAGATGGAGACGAAACGCTCGCCGAGCGTCTCGATGAAATCGATCGCATGCTCAACGAAGAGGCGGACGCATCGTACGAGCTCGTGGATCCCCGCGACAACGAATGAAGCGATGAAACAGTGTACTGTACAGTGTAAGAAACAAATTCGCCGCCACCCCGCACAGCGACACTCGCCATGCGCGCCCAACTCGCGACCGTCCCCGGATGCGACCGCGCACTACGCGCGATACAAAACTCGACGCGCGCTTCGTCGTCCGTCACATCGCCGGTCACATCGTCGGCGTCGACGCCATCGACGCTCGCACGTCGCGACAGAAGATCCATCTTGTTTTCCAGCGCTGCGCTCGTCGCGACGGCGTTCGCGCCCACAGCGCGCGCGCAAACGAACGCGCGCACGATCATGGAGCCCGAGGGCGAGCTTGAGCTCGGTTTACAGCCTCCGGGGCGCGTGCGTGGCTGTCCGCGCGAACACAACTGCGTGAGCACGTCGTCGCGCGAGAGCGACAAGTACGCGTCGCCTTGGACGGCGCCGAATACGTTTCGCGACGCGAAGGACGCCGCGAACGCGCTCGTGGACGCGACGTTGGAATCGGTGGAGAACTCTAAATTAATTATGCGAGAGGATCGGGCGGAGGGCTCGTTCGTTGGATTTTCCGTGCCGGGCAAACTCGGCGACGACGTCGTCGAATTTTGGGTGAAGAACGAGCCGGTGAGCGATAGAAACTGGAGTGGCGACGAAGGCAATGGGCCGTTGGTGTTGTATCGCTCGTTCGCGATGGATGTGAAGTATGTCTATCCTTTCATGACGCCCGTGAGCGATTTGGGCGAGCAGAGTAAGCGGTTGCGTAGGATTCGAGAGTCGCTCGGGTGGCAAATCCTCGGTTGCGAGTTAGTCGAATGCTTTCAATGAATTTGTAATGCTACGTCGTTGAATCGTGATGATAGTTCCATATTCACCTTCAGTCGATGTCGTCCGTGCAGCTTGAGAACGACATGCGAGGCGAAACGCTTGGGCTTCTCGGTTTCTTGATCGGCGCCTTTCGTGGAGGTTTCTCGATCGGCGGCTTCCACGGGCGTGGATTCAGACAACTATCGCACAGATACCAGTACCCTTCTGGTTGATCGTCGTCGTCGCCCACGTATGTTAGATATTCATCGACCTCGTTGTGTCCTTCACACATGAGATGTCCACCGCACCCGTCACAATTGACATGATGGCGCCATGTGCAGTCCAAGCAAAATGGGTCCGCGTCAGAACATATTTCGCAGAACATCAATACGTTCTGACAATCATCCGAGCAACGGAATCCATCGCATTCTGAGCAGTATACTATGTCTTTGTCACAATACCGTTCATCGTCAGACTCATCGCCATCGTTGCAGTACGCGAGTTTGCAAGACTCGCAGAATGTAAAGTTTTCATACGTCTCGGCACATTCTCGGCACGTTCGCACGTCGTTGCATTCTGGACACGCACAAGCCGCGCCACAGAAGACGCATACGAACTTCCCGCACACCTCGCACTCATACTTAGGGTTATCTCGACCTGCGGCCATATCATCGAGTGTTTCTTTCACCGCCCACCACAGCCTGTCGCCCGCCTCGTCGCGCGCGCGAATCGTCTTTTCCATCAATTTCGGCGCGGCGTGCATGCAGACGTAACGTTGTAATTCGCTTTTCGAAACCCCTGGTCTACCCGTGACGCGATCCCACTCGCGCAGTTCGTTCTTCTTCGCCATCACCTCCTCGTACGGCGGCAGCAACTTCCTGAACGTGCGGTTCACGCACCGCAAAACGGCGTAGTGAATTCTGCAACTGGGCACTTCGTTCGCGCGCCCGCACGGGCACGCGCGACGCGGCGTCTTCATCTTGGACAAAATCTCCTTGTTGAACACGTCGCGGTGGTGCGCGGCGAAGCGCGTGAGGCAGTCGCGATCGTCCAATTCGGCGTCGGGCATGTCGACCGGCGCGTCGAGGTGTGAGGACGAGTCGAGGCGTCCGAGACGCGCGCGCCGATGGAACGCGCCGAAGCGTCGCGCGAATGAGATGAATGCATTAAAGCGAACGCGGGGCGAACTAACGCGCGTCGATCGCATCGATGGCGCGGATGATGCTCTCTGGGGTTTGATTGGTGACGTAACCGTCTTCCACCATCGCCAACGCGCCGGCGCGTAGAATTTTGAGCGCGTCCGTCTCCGCCACCGCCGCCGCCGTCGCGCGCTGCACGTCCACCGTGGACGACGCGTCGACGTCTAATAAATTACACGCCACCTCGACTTTTCCGCCGTGTGGCAACGCCATGGATTGCACCGAGGGTAGACCGCCGCCGCGCGCCGATACGCGCTTGGCCACGGCGCGTCCAAACGCCATCGCGCGCGTCATCCTCGTCTCCGCATCCAAACCCTCATCCGCGAACGTGAACGCCAGAGGGACGTTATAGTTACACACCCAAGGCACCGCGCCCACCATGCCGAACCCCTCGCGCTCGGACACGTCGCTCGGGCCGTAATCGAACGCGAACCCGCGCTCGACGGCGAACTCCCCCGTCCACCGCCCGCCCGCGGCGCCGCTAAAGTACCCACTCCGTCGCCGAATCTCATCCAGCCCGATCCCATCGCTCGCCGCGTCTCCGTATAATTTTACCGGCACGCCCAGCGTTCCCAAGCCTTCACCGATGGATTTCGCGAGTTTCGCCGCGCCGGCGCGTTCGCCCGCCAACGCGTGACAACTCACGTGGTCCACCACGCCCACTCTCGGGTGCGTGGCGTCGTGCGCGCGCATGTCCACCTCGCGCAGAGACACCTGGGCGACGTCGAGCGCGGCTCGTCGGACGTCATCGACGTCGCGGCCGGCGAGGGTGAACCCAGTCCTGTTGTACTCGGCGTCCCTGAAGACGTTCACCAGCGCGACGGGACGACGAGGCGCGGTCGCCTCGCGCGCGACGCGCTCGATGACGTCGAGGACGGCGGTGCGACGACCCTCGCTGACGTACACGACGGCGGCGAAGGCGCGCTGGAGGGGCGGGGAGGTGAAGGGCATGGGCGGTTGTGAGGCGAGGCGGAGGGGCGTCGGTCGGGACGCGCGGGCGTATAATACAATTTAAGCTATGGTTCGTCGAAGTCCTGCATCCCGCGCACGACGAAGGCGTCGTCGTCGTTATCGCCGCTGTCGGATTCCTCGTCCGTGCTCGGCTCGAAGGCTTCGAGTATGGAGACGCCGTCCTCGTCGACGAAGTCGTCGGGCTCGGCTTCGCGAGCCGTGAAGTTGACGGCGGAGGCGGGACGCGGCGCGGTCGGTGGACGCTGGTGCTTTTCCGTCCAGCGCTTTGAGTGTCGACGCTTGCGAATTTTGTTGAGCTCGAATTTGATGTCTTCGGCGGAGGCATCGGTGAGACTGAGGGCGCGAGCCAACGCCGCGCGGGCCGCGGCGTAGCGACGGCGATGCACCCCCGGCGCGGCTTCAAGCGTCTTCCTTTGCTCCATAACGTTGGACGCTTCGAGTAACTGTTTGGTGAGCAACAGGAGCTCCCGTTCTTCGTTTCTCAATTGCATCTCACTGCAGTTAACAGTGACGTGCAGATGCGTGATGGATTGCGCCACTAGGACGAGCGCTCGCGCGGCGGCGGCGGCGACGCGCCCCGCGCTCGCGCCGCCCGGTGTCTTGATGGCGACGCCAGCGGCGGCGACGGCTGATGTTACCGTGGTCATCATGTGAATTAGACCAGTGTGCTCCATCAGTGATTTCTGCAAACTCGTCTCGATCGCGAGAAATTGCGATTCAAGCTGCTTGGCGATGAGATCAAACGTCGCAGCCGACGTCGCCAAAATACCACCCGGTCCCAGCGGCGCGCGAGGGACGATGAGTGGACGCTTGCTCTCATATGGCCAGTACGATGCATTGACTTTCGGGTCGGTCGAACCTTGGAGTCCGACATCCACAGACTTTGACACGATTGCGGCGAGGTCTGCGGTGAAGTGTGCTCTAAGGTAGGCGTCTTCGCCGAGCGCAGCAAACGCTTCATTCAACCATCTCGCGCGCGTTTGAAGATTTCCCAACCACTCTGGCGTCTTTTTCGATGTCTCGCGTGAGATATCAGCTTCGAACGACTCTACACACTTGCGCGCCGCGTCATCTGCGAGCACGCGGTCAGTATCCACCGCGACTTCTTTTTCGACGCAGCCCGCCCACAACGCGGCGCTCGCGTACGCGTCAGTGAAATATTCCAACCAAGTCGTGTGCTCCGTTTCCGGGAGCAAGACAAATAATCTTCTGAATAAGTTGAGTGATTTGTCGGCTTGTGCAACCGTCGATGAGGCTCGAATACGAGACACCGACCAATTCAGCGCCGCCACCACGTAAGTCGCTCGTTTGTCGTCCTCTGACTTGCTCTCAACGCCGAGTAAATCCAACGACGGTGTTTTGAAGGCTATGATTTCGACAAAGTCGTACAGTGTGCTAGGTACCAATATCAGATCGATGAGCACCGAAACGCACTGCATACATGCGTCCGCCATCGCTGCGTTCTCCGATGTCTCGGCGAGGCGTAAGAGAGCGCTCAAGCAGCCAGAGGTGATCATCGCGCGCATCGAAGCATCCGTCGCGGTGACGAATTTTTCACTCAATTTGTCGCAGCACCACGAAACGAGCTTTGCGCGCTCATTTTCATCGATATCGATCACGTTCGTCGTCAGTGCGTAGCTCAAAACCCCGAAGAACGTGCTCGGTTGAGCATCCGTGGTCAGCTCCTCAACCTTCATCTGCGCGTTCTCTGTCAAACTCGCCGTATTCGCGCGCTCCAGTCGAAGTAAATCGAGAGCTTTACCGCACAGAATCCTTCCACCCTCAGTAGCTACTTTCATCCGTAACTCGTCCGCGTCATCTTCTTGACCAGGTGCGACGTAAAGCGTGTGAATGAGATTCATTTGCGTGGCGATGATTGCCGCCGCGACGGTTCGTCCGACGGCGCGTTCGCTCGCCGCGAGCGCGCGAAACGCCGGACTATCCAGATCGACCGACCCGTGCACGACTTTGCGTTTGAACTCCTCGGCGTCGACGTAACCGACGAGATCCAAATCAGCTATCAAAAACGCCGACATCGCCGTCGCGCCGAGCCGCTCGTCTCGCGGGATTTTTAAATATTCAATGAGCGAAAGCGTCGCGCGCGACTCGTCGCTTTGCGCGCTGTGCCAGGTAAATCCTTGAGCACGCAGTCTCGGCTCGAGCCACGCGCTTCGTAACGTCCTGACGTCGCCCATGGAAAGGTTCCTCGCCGCCGCGCACACGCAACGCATGCCGACGCTCGCGCACGCGAATCCATTCTCCACCGGCGCGCCGCTCACCGCCGTCAACGCCTTGTGCACGGCGACGACTAAATCATCGCTCGCGACTAAACCATCGACGGCGAGCGCGGCGTGAAGCAGCGTCAACCCAACCACGCGCTCGCCCGCGCCTCCCTGAATCTTATCGTCGATGAGTTCAAACAATTCCGTCGCCGCGACGTCGTTCCATCGAGCCGCCGTCGCCAACGCCGCGCCGACGCTCAACGCCCAATCCCGCGATCCGACGCCCACGCGCGCGTTCGGCGACGCCATCGCCACGATCTCGCGTCCCGACCTCGGCGTGTTCGGCACGCAATCCACGAGCGCGCGCCACCGAGCCTCCGTCGTCGTCGACGCCGGCTCGCGCGCGAACGCCTCCACCACGCGCGCGCAATTCACCCGCACGTCCCCCGAACACCCCTCCGCGTGCACCGCCCGCCGCAATCCATACAGCGCGTCCACCGCGCGCGCGTCGCGCTCGCTTTCGCCGTCCGATTCCCTCCCCTCGTCGTCGTCCGCCGCGCGTCCGAGCGCCGCGCGTCGCGCCGCCTCCACCGCGTCTCCCTCCGCCCGTCGTCCTCCGCGCGCCTCCGCGCGCGCCAGCGCCTCGAACGCGTCCACGATCGCGCGCGCGACGTCCGCGCCGCGCGCTCGCGATTCCCGCGCCGTCGTCGTCGTCGCGAGCGTTTTCAAACGCGCGAGCGCGTTCGACACCGCGCGCGACGCGTCGACGTCGCTCGACGCGCTCGACGCGCGCGAGCGCGCGCGCGTCGACGCGACGGCGCGCGACGGCGCGCTCGAGCGCTCCATGCGCGCGACGCCGCGCGCGCGCGTCGGTGTGCGGCGACGCCGTTTCGTCGAACGCGCGCGCGCCATCGACGCATCGATTCATTCATACACGCGCCACGCGCGCGCGCGCGACGCGCTCTCGCGACGCGACGCGCGCGACGCCGATTCCGTCGTTTTCGCGCCGTCGTCGCGCGCGCGCGTCGCGATGGCGTTCCGTCGTCGCGCGACGAAATCATCGTCGGCGAATCGAACGCGCGACGGCGACGCGACGCGCGACGGCGACGACGCGACGCCGGCGACGACGACGCCGCGCGCGCGAAAGAAAGCGTCGAGCGCGCGCGCGCTGCTGTCGTTCGAGGACGACGCGCCGCGCGACGACGACGAGGACGACGGCGGCGGCGGCGGCGACGCGCGCGCGGCGAAGGCGACGAGACGACGAGGCGTCGCGGCGATGGACGCGCGACGAGGGACGACGACGACGACGACGCGGGAGACGCGAACGTACGACGCGGCGGCGCTGGCGGCGCTGCGGCGCGAGCAGGCGACGCTGCGAGATCGACCGGAGGACAGGGGGGGCGCGGCGGCGAGCGGGACGGCGGGACGGTCGGCGAGCGACGTCTTCGGAGGGACGAGCGCGGAGGCGTGGATGCCGCCGCCGCCGGCGCGCGAGACGGCGGGGGGGGTGGAAACGGTGATTCCGGACGCGAAGACGATCGCGGAGGCGAAGGCGAAGCGGGAGGCGGCGAGGGCGAAATCGACGGCGGCGGATTACGTCGATTTAGATTCTAGCGGCGGACGCCGAGAGCGCGTGGCGTTTAAGAGCGTGCGAGACGGTGGTGCGCGAGATAGGTATGCGGGGTACGTGGAGGGTGATATCTTGCCGGGGAGCGACGACGATGAGTTTGAGCGCGCGCAGTTGCAACGCGTGTTCAGGGACGAGCCGGAGATGCGTCGAAGCGCTCGGGACGCGCGAGCGACGATGGAGCGGGCGGGTACTGGGGTTTCGATCGAACGAGGTGGTATGGAAGCGTTCGAAAGTTTGAAACGCGCGTTGGAGGCAGCGGAGTCGTCGAGCGAGACGGCGAGAAGGGAGGCGACTCGCGCCGACGAAAACGCGGTGAAGAGTCAAGAGGCTTTGGCGTTTTACGAGAAGGAGCTCAAGGATGCGAGTGAGCGATACGTGTTCACTCAAAAGTTGCGCGATTACTTTAGAGACGCGTGCGCCATGCTGCACGAAAAGAAGCTCATCTTAGACGAGCTCGAGGAGCATTATAGAAAATTCCACGCGGAACGAGCGCAAGCGCTGACGCAGGCGATGAATGCCGAGTTCGAGGAGAGCGCGATCGAAGCGGAAGCCGCGGCGGAAGCGGTGAACGCAGTGTTACAACGCAGCGGTTCGCAGACCGAGGCGAAGGCGACTGCGGTGACGGCTATTCGGGACGCCGTGTTCAACGCCAAAGGTTTGCACGGTGAAAAGTTGGACGACATGGGCAGAGACTTGAACATCGCGATGCGGGAAAAAGTCAAGGCGCGATCAAAGCGACGTGAGTCGAGCGACACGGCAATGGCGGTCGCTGAGGACGAACGCGAGGTCGGATTGTTTCACAAAGATTGGGCGGACGCCAGAGACGCGGCGAGCTCGATGCTCAAGGACGCGTCAGAAGAGTTCTCGACGCTCAGCGCGGTGAAAAGGCACGCCGAGGAATGGAAGCGCACGCACCTTGGTTCGTATAAGAGCACGTATATGTCGGTCTCCGTCCCTAATCTCTTCGCTCCTTTCGTGCGATTGGAACTGATTGGATGGTCTCCGTTGTTTCCGCTCGCTGGGAAAACTGCGCCAGGCGCGTTGGACGCAATGTCTTGGTACGGACAACTGTTCGACTACGGCGTGATTGATGGAAAAATCGACGAAGGTGACGAAGATGCGAATTTGTTGCCCAACATGGTGCAGCACGTCGTTTTACCGATCGCATCGGAGGCTGTGGAAGAGTGGTGGGAACCGCGAGATCCGGCGCAATCGCGCGCTCTGGCGTCTACGCTCAAGGATATCTTCGTCTACGTCGAACCGAGCGCGAACGAAGAGGCAAAGGAGATTGTCATCGCGTTACAACGTCGACTGAAGCGATGCGCAGAGGAATGCGCGGTACCGACGTATTCGCCAATAGTTGCCACGTGCGCGCCGAACGCCGCACGTCACGCCCAAGCTCAATTCCGACTCGCTTTGGATCTCGTTCGAAGCGCATTCGCGTTTGAAGATATTGTCGACCGCGCCGCGCTTCAGCGCATCGTCGCCGACGGCATCATCGGCGCCCAAGTCATCCCTTACGTGCGTTTACAGCTCGTGGATCCAGCCGCGTGCGCGGCGTCGCTTCAAGCCGTCGTCGACGTCCTCCCCGCCGACTGGCTCCGCGCCGCGCCGCCCGCCGTCGCGCCCGCGCGCGATATCATCCGTGCCCTCAAGCAATCGATCGCACACAACGACCGGGTGGAATCTAGCGCCATCGAGGCGATCGAGGCGATCGCAAAGTCCTTTCGCGTGTAACGGAGTAACTGCGCGTCGCGTCGTCACATCGCGTCCGTCGTCCTCATGCGCCTCGCCCTCGCGCGCGCGCGCCTCGCACCAGTCCGAGCGAACGTACCGCAACGCGCTCGTTCGTCGCGCGCGGCCGCGCGACGCGACGTCGCGACGTCGTCGTCGTCGAAACTTGGCGAAGACACGCTCGAGAACGATGACGACGGAAACGACGGAAACGACGACGCGACGGACGCGACGGAAGCTACGGACGTCGCGGCGCCACCGGCGAGGTCGCGGTTTCCATTCGTCGACAGCGGCGCGTTCGTCGACGCGGAGGCGCTGGGCGAGGCGCTCGCGGCGCTGCGACGCGCGCGCGACTTGCCGGCGGCGGCGGCGGCGGCGGAGTGGCTCGACGCCGCCGCGGGCGACAGCGTCGCGAGACTACGCGCGGCGCGCGAGGCAGCGAGAGCGTTCGTCGACGCGCGAGCGTCTTGGACGGAGGTGCCGGCGGATTTGATGCGGCAGATGTCGAACGCGCTCGCGAGCACGGCGGCGAGTCGAGGCGACGTCGGATGGTTGGACGACGAGGCGGCGGGAACGACGATCGACGGCGAATCGGCGTTCGAGGAAGCTTTGGAAGGAGTTTTAGCGCGTCCTGGGAGCGTGCTCGCGACGGGTGCGGAGTACTTTTATCTGCTCGTGCCAGGTTTGTTTGGATCGTACTATCCGCGATACTACGCCGACGTTGAGCAGGCGTTCCGAGACCGCGGAGCGCAGTGTCGCATCTCGCGTTTGGTCGATGGCGAAGGCGCGGTCGTAACGAACGCAAAGGCACTGGCGCGCGAGATTGAAGATATTCACGCCGAGACTGGGAAACGTGTCGTGATCATTGGACACTCGAAGGGCGGCGTCGACGGAGGCGCGGCGCTCGCGTTGCACGACGACAGACTACGAAAGCTCGTGCGCGGTTTAATCGCGGTGCAAAGCCCGTTCGGAGGGTCACCCATCGCGACCGATTTACTCAGCGCGCCGTTGGCGGACCCCGTCGCCTCGCTTCTTGAAATTTTGGTGAGCGCGCCCAAAGGCGACGGCGCTCGATTGCTCGAGCCTATTCGCGACTTGACGTATCGCGAACGTCGCGCTTTTCTCGCCGCGCACCCCATTCCGAGTCACTATCCCGTGGTGTCCTTCGCCACGGCGACGAAATCCGCCGCGGCCGGTTTGTTTCCATCCGCGCGCTACATCGACAATCGCTACGGCGAGCCCAGCGACGGCTTGGTGTGCGTTCGCGACGCTCAAATCCCTCGCGCCGTGTGCGTCAACGTCAAATTTGAAAACGACCACGCCGACTGCGTGTTCCCTTCGCGGCACCCCTCCGACATGGTGGACGCGCACGCGCGCGCGCAGGCTGAAAATCTCGCCCTGCGCCAGCGTCTGGGTCTGTGCGATTCCCCTCGCCGTGGTCCGCCGCTCCCGCCGCCCGTCGGCGTCTCCGTCGTCGCCGCGCAGCGCGCGCTCGCCGACGCCCTCCCCGAGCGCTTAAAGTCCTCCCCCGCGAGCGTCGATTACCACGAAGCCTTGGTCGGGGTGTTACTCGCGCGTCCGGGTCCTTAGCGTCCTCTCAGACGTCCAACGCCGGGTCCACGCGTGGCGCGTAGCCGCGCCGCCGCCGTCTCGCCGAGTCGCCGCTCTGTGCGTGAGAATGAATGAATGCCAAACCGAATTCATTCGCGTTCCGCACACCTCGCCCGCCTCGCCCGCGCGACGCGGTTCGCGATGAGCGAAAAGAACGCGACGATGACGCACCTCAAGCAGCGCCGCGCCAAGATCGAGGCCGACGCGGCGGAGATCGAGCGTCAGGTGTACGACCTCGAGACGTCGCTGCTCACCGATCACAGCTCGGGAGGAAACGTCCTCAGAGGGTTCGAACTGGCGCTGGCGCAGAGCAAACAGCAGGCGCAGAAGAGGGTGAAACCGTTCAAGACGGAGGAGCGGACGTTCAGCGTGAGCAGCGCGAGCTCGCAGGTGGTGGAGGAGTTGGCGGCGGAGGCGGAGCAAATCAGAACGACGGCGAGCGGAAGGTTGGCCAAGGCGCCGACGACGTTCAAGTAGTGATTCGATTCGATAGGATTGTAACAATGGCTAGAGATGCGTGTAGAGATCGCGGCGCGCGGCGCGCGCGAGGGGCGAGGGGTTAAAGAGCGATTAAATTGGGCGCGGAGGCGGGAACCGCGGCGCGCTCGCGCGCGGAGGCGTCGGCGCTCGACTCGCCGAAAATCTTCGCCCGAATCGCCGGGGTACCGTTTTCGTACGCGATACGCAAGCGTGCGTCCAGGGTGTTATCGCACACGATCTTACCCGTCGAGTTCGCGACTTCGACGCCGCCCGAACACGCGGGCGCCGCCGGCAGACTCGACGACTCGTCCAACGTCACCGTCGTCCCGGGCATCTCCGCCGCCGCCGCCGCCACCGCCTCGCGCGCCACCGCCGCATCGCACTCCCGGCATCGCACGCGCACGCTCGCATCGCCGAGTTTTCGCGCCCCTTGCACGATCAACGCCGTCATCAGCGTCCGGTATCGTCCGGCGTCCGCGCTCGTCTCCGCCAGTTTCGCGCGCGCTTCCTCCACCACCGTCTCCATCGCCTGCGCCCGCGCGCTCAGCACCTTCAACCGCATCGCGTTTCGCCCCGTCGACGCCTCGATCTTCTTCGCCGTGTCCACGGTGGTTTCTTTTCGTTCGTACTCCTTCGCTATTTTGATCTTTTCCCCATCCACCATGGAGAGCTTTTCGATGTTAAACTCCTCCTCGGTCGCGATGGCGATCTCGCGCGCCTTCTCGTTCGCCTCTTGCTTGATGAACTGCACCATCTGCGCGTGCGTCGCTCGGGCGCGACGGAGCCGTCAGTCGTCGCGCGTGGACGCGTTTCGCGCGCTCGGTTTCCGTCGCGAGATCGACGAGCGGTGGCCGCGCGCGATGGCGACGTCGTCGAGGCGCGACGACGGGAGACGCGACGGACCTGGTTGATCTGTTTGTCCACGTCCGCCTGATTCATGGCGACGCGCGCGGTGGGAGTCGAGACGGGGCGCGCGAAAGTGCGGTCGAGGCGCGACGGCGAGGCGGCGAGACGAAACAAATTGAAAGCGTAATAATGACAGCGCGCGCGATCTCGACGCGCGACGAGACTAACTATCGCCACACTTGGTCGCCGAAGAATTTCAACGCCGGAACGCCGCGAATTTCCATGTCAAACAGCGGCGCGTCGGTGCGATTGAGAGAGTTTAATCCCGCGTCTTCTTCGCACATTTGCAACGCGCGCGTCTGGTCTTTTTCCTTGACGCTGCAAAACGTCACCGCGGCCTGCGCCGCTTTCAAGGCTTTGGCGTTCAAATCGACGTACTTTTGTAACGCCTCCGCGTCGTCGCCGGATAATCGCGCGACGAGGGCGTCTTGGGCGTCTCGCGCCTCGGCGGCGGTGGCTTTAAAGTCGTCGACGTTCACCTTGAGCACTTGGTTGACGATTAACCGCTTGCACGGCACGTCCTCGTCGCGAAGGCTTTGTAACAAGCGGCCCGATTCGCTCACGCCTAGCACCGTGGGGATGGTGACGATGATGAATTCGGTGGTGTCTTTGTTTCGAAACAGCGTGCGCACTTCCTTGACTTGCGCCTTGAGCTTTTCGAGCTTCTCCACCGCGTCGTCCTGCTTGTCCTCACCCACGCCGAAGATCCCCTTCACCGCATCCGTCGCGCTCGTGAGCTTTTGACGTAATCGCACGATCTTCCCGATCGACGCGTCGAGGAAATCCGGAAGCGACAGCAACCGCAGCGTGTGCCCCGTCGGCGCCGTGTCGAAGACGATGCGCGTAAACTTGCTAAATTTCTCATCCTTCGTAAACTGCAACACCTTGGCGATCGCGATCGCCTCGTCCAACCCCGGCGGCGGCGTGTCTAAGAGCTCCCCGAGCTTCAAATCCGCGATCGAGTCCGCGAACCCGCCCAAACCGACCGAGCTCATAAAATCTCTCGCCCCCCCGCTCATGTCCGTCGCCCGCGCGAATTGCGTAAACTCCGCCTTCGCGCTCTCCGGATCGATCTCCAGCGCGTACAGCATCCCATCCGTATCGTTCACCTCCACCGGCTGCCCTCCCCTGACGTTCTGCGCCAACGAATCGCTCAGCGAGTGCGCCGGGTCCGTGCTCACCACCAGCGTCTTGTGCCCGGCGCTCGCGAACTTCACCGCGAGCGAGCTCGACAGCGACGTCTTCCCGACCCCGCCCTTGCCTCCGACCATGTAATACTTCCGCTCGCGTCCGTCGAGCATCTCGTCGATTCCGGGCGCGCCCGCGCCCGCGCGCGTCCGTCCGCGTCGTCCCCGCGTCGTCGTCGGCAGCCTTCGTCGCCCATCCATCGCGCCCGCGCGCGCGCGCCGCGCATCGCGCGCGACCGTCGGACGCGCGACGACGCGCGACGACATTCGACGCGTCCTGAATCGCGTCGCGTCGCGTCGCGTCGTCGAGTCGCGCGGCGCGGCGCGGCGTCGACGATCGATGTCCACAGATCCGTGTGTTCACGAGTCTCGACAAAGTCGTTGATCCGCGTGTCTCCGTGTGACGGTCGCGCGCGCCGTCGCGGCGTCGCGCGCGCGACACGACGCCGCGGCCGTCGCGATGCCCGCGTGCGCGGCGTGTCGCGCGCGCGACGCCGATATATTTTGTCTCGCCGACGGTGCGCGCGCGCGACGAGAGACGCGTCGCGAACGCGCGAAAAAGACGCGGATGGACGACGCGCACGCGGCGACACGATGCGCGCTGACGCGGATGGACGACGACGACGAGAGACGAGAGACGAGAGACGAGAGACGCGCGCGACGAGAGACGCGCGCGACGAGGATTGGGACTGATTTTTTACGCCCGCGATCGCGCTTCGATTCGGCGCAGAGGCGTTCCTGTGCGCGACGTGCGACGCGCACGTGCACGGGGCGAACGCGGTGCGCGCGCGCGCGGATATTCGCGAAACGAACGCGCGCGCGAACGAACGATGTCGACTGGGCGCGCGAGACGACGACGCGACGGACTGACGATTGGGACGCGGTCGAACGCCGTAGGTCGCGGCGAGACACGAGAGGATCACGGTGGATGAGTGGTATAAACGAACGCTCGAGGCGGGATTGAGTGAGGCGAAGGAGTGCGGGGATCGGGACGCGGCGGCGAGCGCGACGGCGAGCGCGAGGCGCGAGGACGAGGACGGACGAGGACGCGGGACGAGCGAGAGTTTGACGGAGAAGAGTTTCAGTTTGTTTAAGAGGGACGATGCGAAGACGACGACGCACGATTCGACGTCGAGCATGGACGCGACGAACAGTGCGTGGGATGTGGGCGTGTTTTTGAATTTAGGTGAGAACGGAGAAAAGGATACGAGTCCAAGGGCGCCGCGAATGTCGAGTAATAGCGACACGATGATTTTCGATTTGGACGACGATCCGTTGGCTTCTTTGCTGGAGATGCCCGAAACAGAGTCGGCGCTTTTATTCGATGGCGATGCGGCGTCTATTTCCGCCGCTCTGGAGGCGGTGGCGGATCAGATTCAAGCGGTGAGCCCGAATCAAGCCGCCGCCAAGGCGTACGTCTCGAAGAGCGCGAGAGATAATTTCACTCCGCGACCGTCGCCTCTTGGATTGGGACTGCCCGCGGCGCAGCGTGGGCCCGCAGAGACGGTAGGTTCCTATCCACCCGGGGCTTTTCCACCCATAATGATGCCGATGTCGAGCGATCTCTTCGGCATCCCTCGACGCGTGGTGAGCAAGGAGCGCCAAGCGCAGCTCGACAGATATCGCGCCAAGCGCGAGCGTCGATTGATGGGGTTGAAGAAAGTGGTGCGCTATGAATGCCGTAAAACGCTCGCAGACGCGCGCGTTCGCGTGAAGGGTCGTTTCGTTAAGGCTAATCCGGATGAGAAGACTTCAGCGCTAAAGTCATTTCAAAGCTGTCCAGACTTGTCGGCGTTGGTTGAGGACAACGCAAAGCCCCTATCTTTCGCACCGATGAAGCACACAACGCTCGACGATCAGCAGCTACATCAACAAAACTCTGAACGGCGCATCTCAGATGATCGTTTGTCGAACTCTGACGCGTCGCATGACGATAAGTTGGATGTTCAGTCGATGCGATACGAGATTCTTCGCGACTCGGGCGCGCCGGCGCTGCATCCACCCACGATCCCAGAGACCTTACCTCTCCCCAGTGGCTTAAGACGCACGAAGCAGATGCGTCACTGCCAAAGCGAAATTAATTTGATGGACTTGGCTGGCTATTAGCAAGTGTACACCGGTGTAGTCAACTACGAGAAGCGCCGCTCAGCGCCGACGGCGCGCCATCCGCGGTAATATCGAGACTTCGTATTTATGAATATATATTGTACATTCTGTATCATCACAACTCCCTATTATCGCTTCGCCCGTATCTCCGCCATGTACTCCGCGTTCTGCTCGGCGCGCGTCGCCCGCAAGCGCTCCACGTCCTCCTTGAGCGACGTTTCCAAATCCGCGTTGTACATTAACGCCGCCGCACCGACGCCCGCCGCCACGGCGTGCTTCCAGGGTTCTGCGTGACGTAAACAAACAACACTTCGTCAGTGTCTCGATCGCGCGGCGCGAGATTCGCGCGTCAGGCGGTGGCGTCGCGTCGCGAGTGCGCGACATCCAACCCTAGATCGATCGCGTCGCGACGCGTTCGGCGCGGCGACGCGACGCGCGAGGGGAGCAACGCACGTGAAAACGGTGGGAGCTTGCGCAAGCCGTTCGCGAACGCCGCGCAGCCGACGCCAGAGACGGCGCCGAACACGGCAGTGAGGGCGGTGGCGCCCATGACGATGCGCCCCAGTCGCGTTGTGAGGACGACGCGCGAGCGACGCGAAGACAAGACGCGAGAACGTTTTTGGAAACTTGAAAAGAATGGGACTATTTGTTGAATTCACGGTCGTGGACGAACGGCGAGAACTTCGCGATCGGTGATGCCGGCGTCTCGAATGGACGTCGAGGCGTCCGCGAGCGCGCGCGGCGGAAACGCGAGCGCGAGACAGTTGCTGCGCATGTCCAAACGCTTGGCGACTTCGAGCCACTTTTCAACGTCTGCGATCGAGCTCGCGCACGCGAAGCGACGAGCGATGCGGTCACCGTCGGGAAGTCGAAACGCGAGCGACACGATTCCGTCGCCCGCGTCGGGCTCTTCGGCGAATCGCGCGACGTCGACGTCCATCTTCGCCTCTTCGTCTCGCAAGCTCGCGGCGATCGCGGCTTCAATGGACGCATCGCCACCTTCGATCTCTTCTAAGCTCGCCGCCAGAACCGCTTTGAGATCGGCGTCGGTATCGGTACCCGATGCGTTAAGCTTGCCGTAATCCTCCATGCTCGCCTCCAGAGCGGCTTGCAACTCTCTATCCGCCGTCAAGTCGACGACGTCGCTCGCGACGCCACCATCCACCACCAACCGCGACGGCCCATCGCTCAGCGTCTTCATCGCACTTTCAGCTGCAAGTCGCGCACGTCCCGATGCTTGCGCTGTCTCCGCTTCGCTCGTCAACCGCAGACATTCCTCCTCCGTCAACCACTCGCCGTATTCGCCGTTTTGCCCGAGCATCTCCGGCAACGCCGCCGCGGCTAAATCCCGCACCACGAAGATCGAATACCCTTCCGCGGTCAACTGATTCAAAAACGCGTCCAAATAGAACGTTCCGATTTTTTTCGGCGCGGCGTGCATGGAATTCAAGTCCCACCAGGCGTCGCCCAGCCGCCGCAGCGCGAACCAGTGCTCGGATAAATTGCAGACGAACGCGAGCTCCTTCGCGGCGTCCGTCCCGCGCTCTTCATCCGCGGACGCGTACCGCGCGCTGAGCCCGAACACGTCCAAAGCTTTGCACAACACTTGTATGCTGAAGTTACCGTCGTCTCCAACGTTCTCGGAACGCTCGGCGTGCGAACCGCTCGAGCGACGGAGCGAAGATTGGTCGAGTAACGAACGCTCTTCGTCGTCCAAAGCGCGGGCTATCGCGGCGAGGTCGCTGGCGCTAAAGAAGGGACCTTGGAGGAGAGCGTTTATGGCGTGCACTCCGCACAGGCGCGAGGTTTGGCGCTCGAAGTAAATCATGGCGGCGAGCGCCTCGAGGCGCAATGTGAGGGCGAAGCGAGGGACGCGACGAAGGAGCGTCGAGAGAATAATTTCGTTTCTAAAACGCTAGGAGGGGCCAATGATGGACTAGTGCTATCGACTTTGGTGTTCTATAGTCGTCGCCGCTCGGCGAGCCTTCGTTCGGCGTCGGAGGCGGCGAGACGGATGCGTGCGGTCTCGGCGCGTTTCGAAGGCGCGGTGTTCGCCTTGGGGAAGAAACCATCGGGAGCAATGATCGGGACGCCATCTTTGCTGTAGTGAATCTTTGAGCCACCCAGATCATAAGTTTGAATTTGTTCTTGCGCTTGCTTGGCGCGATTGGCGCGACTGAGAGCCAAGGGAACTGGTCGCGACGTCGAGACTGCGGTGCGAGCGTCCAAGGCTTGTTGCTCGCGCAAATGCTCCATGAACTTATAATTTTTCTCGTTTCTCGTCGGCCAATCGAGGGTTGGGAACATAGCGCGGAGCCAACTGTCGCGATTTTGCACGCGAATGTCCTCTGCGGAGTCGAGCGGGGTGGATTCGAGCTCCTTCACCGCGTCGAACCCGGCTTTGATGTGCGACGACCACTCCTCCTTGACATCCTTGATGAGCGTCTTGAGCGCCACTTTGTCTCGTTCGCCGAGAGTTTTGTCGAGATTCGCCGCGTACGAGTACGCCAAATCTGCCGGCATTCGACCGCGCGACACTGGGAGCCCTTTGGAGTACGCGTCGATTTCTTCCAAGTCTTCGCCGTCCACCGCGGGCGAGTACCCAAAGAGGTAGTCCAAAACCTTCTGAATCGGTCTCGGATGCGACTGGACCATGTAAATGCACATCCTCACCGCACCTAGCACCGATTCATCCGTGGTATCTGGCACGGGCTCGATCGTCACGTTCCCCGGCATCGTCCACGACGACGACGACGCGTCCGCGCCCGCGTCCGCGCCCGCCTCGGCGTTCGCCGCGTCCACCATCGCCGCCTTTCGCAATCGCATTTGCTCATCCTTCGGCGTCTCCAACAAGAACCACGGTTTATGCGGCGCCTCTCGTTTCGCGTCCATCGCCGCCTTCGCGTCTCGCCTCCCACTCAACTGTCTCTCCTGCGCCGCTCGTCTCGCCGTTCTCAAATCGCTCTCCGCTCGTCTTCGCACCTCCTCCCGCACGCGCGTCGTGATCCTCTCGTGCAACTTTTTCGCGAACACCGCCCTTTGAAACGCCCCCTGCACGCTTCCCTCCTTCGCCTTCACCGAGTGCGTCCTTCCCTCGTATCTCTCCAGCACCAGCGCCTTTTCCCGCATCGCCGCGTCCAGCGCCCGCTCCGTCGTCGCCGCCGCCGCGTCTCGATCGATCACCGCGTCCCCATCTCGCGTCTCTCGCGCCAGCGTCCTCACGCCCGCCGCCGCGCACGCGTCTCCCAGCGACACGCCCCGCATCGCCGCCAGCGTCGCCTCCTCGAGCCCTCCCGACGCGCCCGGGAGTTCGCGCACGAAGTCGCAATCGTCTTCCCCCGCCGTCGATGCCGTCGCCTCCGCGCGTTTCATCGCGTCCTCGTCGTCGTCGTCGTCGCCGTCGTCGTCGCGGTCGTTCGCGACGCGCGCCGCCGCGGCGCGCCTCGCCGCGCTCGACCGTCGCGTCGACGCCCTCGCGCCGCGCGCGCGCGTGCCGCGGGACGACGCGCGAGCGAATGAACGAATGCGCGCGATCGCCGTTCGACGGGTCGTGACTCGAACGCGAGGGGGTCTGTCGATCGCGGCGAGTCGTGACTCGAAACGACGGGGTCGGTCGGGACGACGGCGCGGCGTCGCCCCGATCGACGCGCGGCGTCGGCACTCCGCGCGCGGCGCGCGAGGAACGCGCGGAGGCGCGCGCGATGCACGCCGACGCGAACGCCGCGAGCGACCGGCTGACCGCGGACGTCGTCGCGGACGCCGATCGACGGTATAACCCGCTCGGCGAGCACGAAATCGACCTGCGGGGGCTGAGGATTGGGCGACTGGAAAACTTGGCGACGGCGCGGGATCAGTACGACGCGTACGATTTCACGGGGAACGACGTCGTGAGGCTGGAGAATTTGCCGTCGATGCCGCGGTGTAAGACGCTGATGTTCGGGAATAATCGAATCGCGAGGGTGAACGGGGAGGAACTGGCGAGGGCGACGCCGGCGCTGACGACGCTGACGCTGACGAATAACGCGCTGCGGAACTTGGGAGATTGCGATGGGTTGGGTTCGCTGAAGAAGTTGAAGATGCTGACGTTGTGTGGGAATCCGGTGTGCGCGAAGGAGAACTATCGGTTGTACGTGATTTACAAGTGCAAGGCGTTGAAGACGCTGGATTTTCAAAAGGTGCGCGCGAGCGAACGCGAGGAGGCGGAGAAGACGTTCGGGGCGGATGATGGCGCGGCGCAGCGGGCGAAGACGTTTACCCCGGGCGATGGGTTGGAGGAGACAAAGGATGAGACGAAGAAGGACGCTAAACCGAGCGGGCCGACGCCGGAACAACTCACGGCGCTCAAGGTGGCGATTGCCAACGCGGAGACCCTCGAAGAAGTGAGTCGGTTGGAGAACGCTCTCAAGAGCGGCGTGGTGCCTTCCGACCTTAGGATTTAGAAGAATGTGAAAAACCGCTAGACTCGATGATTAAAATTTTATTATCCAATCTGCGTCGTGTCCGCCACGGCGCACATGAACGCTTGCAACACTTTTTGTTCGTCGAGCTTTTGCTGCATGAAGTGCTTGCCGACCTCGTGCACGAGCGCATTCTTATCGCCGTCCGTCTCCGGGTTGGCTTCCATTTCGTACGCTTTCTTGTACTTTTGTAAAGTTGAAAGCGTCAGACGCTCGAAGTTCGATTGACAGTTCGGACGCGCGCTTCGGCGACGTTCTTGCAGGCGCTTCATCGCCGCCGCCGCCGCCTGGCTCGGAGGTCCGTTTCCAGGAACGCGCGTCGGTCGTCGAGCTCTAGTCGCCATGTTGTCTTTATCGTCGCCGTCGTCCTCATCCTCGTCGTCCTCGTCGTCGTCGTCTTCGCCCTGTTCGCCCTCCTCGTCTCCGCGCCCCGTCTCCGACGCCGTCAACGCGCTTCTTCGCACGCGCACTTCGCGCCCATTTTCCAACACCAACCGATGCCACCCACCCGACGGCAACGATTTCTTCACCACGCCCTTCATCCCGATCAACTCCGCCTTCGTTCGCGCGTTCCCCGTGATGGTCACCTCGGTCCGTTTCGGCAGGCTCGCCTCCGCGTCCGCGTCTCCGCGCGCGCCCTCCTCGTTCGCCGCCTTCGGTTTCCGCCCTCGCTTCCTCGCGTTCGTCTTATTCCCCTGGTCCTCCTCGCGCGCGTCGCCATCGCTTCCCTCCTCCTCCTCCCCGCACTCCGCGTCCATCACGTCTTCGTCGTCGTCGTCGTCTTCGCGCCCCGGATCGCGTCCCCCCTCGTCGTCCTCCTCCCGTCGCGTCTCGCCGCTTTCGCCGCCGTCCCGCGCCCCCTTCGCGCGAGAATCGCTCCCGCTCGCGTCTTCTTCCGCTCGTCGTCCATCGCTCGCCTCGCGCGTCCCGTCGTCGTCGTCGTCGTCGTCGCCGTCGATCGCGCGTCCCCGGTCGTCGTCGTCCTCGCGTCCGTCGTCGCGCGCGTCCACGCCCGCGGCGCCGAGCAGGTCGTCCATGTCGTCGGACTGCGCGCGCGGACGCCGCGCGCCGCGCTGGCGCTTCGCGTCGCGATCGCCCATCGCGCGTCGCCGTGTGGCGCGGCGCGCGGGACGTTCGAATCGCGCGCGCCGTCGTCGAAATGACATCGCGCACTGTTTGCGCATACGCTCGGATCGCGGTCGGTCGGACGGGGGCCGTCGAGGGTCGTCCGACCGACCGCTGTGTGCGCAAACAGTTTGCGACCGTCGCACGCGCGGCCGCGCGCCAGAGCGCGGCGCGCGACGACGGATGCGCGCGCGCGCGGCGCGGGCGACGCCGGTGACGTCCTCGCGTCCGCGTCGGCGCGCGACGACGGCGCGGGGACGACGGGGCGGGACGATGGCGCGCGGGACGACGTGGACGCGAGGAGGCGCGACGACGACGGGACGGCGAGGCGCGGCGACGACGACGGCGGCGCTGGGACTGCCGGGAGGGGCGATCGCGGGGATGGCGGTCGCGGCGACGGCGTGCGCGGCGTGGTGCGCGCTGGGAAGCGCGCGGGAGACGAGCGAGGTGAGGGTGACGGCGCGGCGGACGAAGCGAAACGCGTACGTGCTGGACAAGTGCGGGGCCATCTTGGAGCGAGGGTACGACGCGGTCGCGTGGTTGAAAAATAGGCACGCGAGCACGATTTTGAGTTCGTTGCTCAGGCGGGATTTGAACGTGGCGTATCAGCGGGAGGTGTTGGCGATGCCGGACGGCGGACACGCGACCCTGGACTGGCCGATGAGCGTGGACGGGGACGCGGATTTGAGCGAATACGAGGACTCGGGGGAGGAAGCGTGCGAGATTGAGCGGCGCGGACCGCCGTTCGTGCGTCGGGTGTTCGATCAGAGCGCGCTCGTGCGTCGAAGGTTGGCGGTGCATCACGCTCGAATCGCCGCCGACGCGCCGGTGTTGGTGCTGATGTCGGGCATCGCCGGCGGGTCGCACGACAAGTACTTGAAGCATTTTTTAAAGCGCGCCAGGGCGCGCGGATTTCGATGCGTCGCGTTCAACTGCCGCGGCACCTCGGAATCGCCGCTGACGACGCCGCAATTTTACAGCGCATCGTACACGGGCGATATCAGGCACGTCGTGAACACGCTTCGCGAACGATACCCAGACGCGCCGCTCTTCGCCATCGGTTGGTCGCTCGGGGCGAACATTTTGACGAATTTCCTCGGAGAAGAGGGAGAAAACGCGAAAGTCACCGGTGCTGCGGCGCTGTGCAATCCGTTCGACTTGAACGCGTGCGACACTGCGCTCGAGAGTGGGTTTTTCGGTAAAGTGTACAGTCAAGCCATGGCGAAGAACATGCGCAAGCTCTTCGCGCCGCACGAGAACCTCTTCGCGGGGTTACCGAAGTACAATCCCGAGCTCGTCAAGGCGGCGAAGACGGTGAGGGATTTCGACGAAGCAATCACGCGAGTTACTTTCGGATTTCCGTCCGTGGATGCGTATTACGAATATTCTGGGAGCAAGAATAAGATTGGCGACGTTCGCGTCCCGTTGATGACGGTGCAGGCGCGCGACGACCCAATCGCCATCGCCGATTCAATCCCTCGCGCGATCATCGAGGAAAATCCAAATGTGATTTTGCTTGAAACTGAAAGCGGCGGTCATTTGGGATGGGAGGCGGGTCCAGAAGCGCCGTTCGGCGCGCCTTGGCCGGACGCCGTGGTGATGCAATTTTTCGAGGCGTTGCTCGAATTGAAAAAATCGCCGAACGCGAAAGTCGAAACGGACACGAAAGTAGACCCTGTGCCCGCGCGTTGACAATTAGAGAACTCATTCACTCTTTCTATATTCATATGCCAATTCTAAGCTATCTCTACTGAGCGGCTACTAATACTAAGCCTTTTTTGTTTTCGATTTCACTGGAGAACGCGCAACATCAAAACAAATTAACAGCACCGGGAACGCGATGCCAAAGACGACTGGCAACGCGAACGTTTTCCAACGTACGTGGTGTTCGGCGAGCAGACCGAAAGACTCGTACACCGGTGATCCAGCAAAACGGCTGAGAACGAACATCCATGTCGGCGGAAGCGCGCCGAGAACCGCAACTGCGCGGTTTCGTTTCGCGGCGTCGCCGCTCGGCGCGCAGAGCAAGCACGCGGGCGCTAACGCCACGGTGGTTAAAAACGCGAGAGCGAAGTTGAAAAACGTACACGCACTCATCGTAAATAGCAACCACGCGATGTTGATCACTTTCACACCGACCCACTGCTCTTGTCGGACGATGGTAACCTCGCAAACCTTTGTCGTCGAGCGAACCGGAGACGCCTCGCCGTCGAGTGTCAAGCGTAAAAAGGTAATGAAAGCGATGAATGCGACGGCGACTGTACCCAAAGTCACCGTCACGTGATTTAGCTCCCTCAAATGCAATGAAACGCAACTCGTACCTACGATGGCACCGAACACGAGTGCCAAGGAAAGTTTCGATATTGCCGCAAACCAATCATGTGACATTCGCGTTTCGCCATCGCTTGTTGACGACGTATCTTCCATCCCGAACGTCGTCATTTTCAACGCGGTGAGTAAAAGACTGACGAGAAGAATTGCTTGCGGCGCGATGTACTCTGCTATGCCAAGAAACTTGTTTGGACCGAGCAAGATATAATAAAAGCAACTGTGATGCAAGAGCTCGAGCAAGTTGTTGCACGCTCGAAACGTAAGTTCAAGCATCTGTCCCAAAGTGACGTACGCTCGCAAACCGCTTCGCACGTAAGCGTCTTGTTGACGTTCGATCGCTTCGAAACTAATCGCATCGATTGAGTGCGCCTTGAACGCGGCGTGCGCACCCGAAGGAATTCCCGTGGCGGCGCGCCACATGAAGCGCGCCGTCGATTTCATCAAACTCCAGCGCGAAAGATCATCTTCTCGCACCTCGACATCCGACTCCAAGCTTACTCTCATGCTCACAGGGTACGTCTCCACGATGCTACGAAACATCGTAAATATGTCTTGATTCGGATATGCCCCATTCCAACCCTCCAACTTGACGCGCACCGCCGACGCCGCGGCGCCACGGTTCGCCGCGCGAAACACAAACGCCTGCTGTATCGCCCCCGCGCGCTCAAATCCCCCACCCAAGTCCCCAACGCTAGATGAATAATACGTCTTTAACCAAGCCATCGTCCCATCGATCTCTCCTCGCGAGCCATCGACGCAGACCCACATTAAATCCTTCGCCAACCACGGAGCGCGACCAATCTTCTCAAACGCGCGCAACGCCAATCCGACCGTCGCCGCCTCAGCGTCAGCGTCACCGTCACCCAGGACCGTGACCAACGCCATCGATTCTCGTCCGTTCCCTCGCGCCGCGCGAGCGACGCCGTGGACGTTGAACAAGTCACCAGCGCCGTCGAGCCATGATTTGTAACTCTCAAAGCCGCGCTCATCGAGGGCGTTTAAAACCCATTCCAAGCGCTCACGCGTCGTTCGCGCCCGCGATCGGGCGTCGAACGTGATTTTAGTCAATGTCTCGACGTAATCATCCGCGCGCGCGCCGTCGAGGTCGTCAAACGTCGCGTGCGTGGAGCCTACGAGGAATGCATTCTCATCCACGTAGACGTCTCTCGCGAGCGACGGCGCGAGCGAGGCGACGACGAGGCCGAGGACGTAGAGACAGAGCGAGATGAACGAGCCGCGTCGCACGCATGCCACGGCGAGGCGCTTGATCTTCTCGCGTGGTGATGCGGACATCTCGTTGTGACGTCTAAGGTGTAAAGTAATATCATAAGTCAAGCGTCGTTCGTGGCTAAAATTTCGCGGGGTCAGAGTCTTGCAATATCCAAAACCCATCCGTCGCCTCCGCTTCCTCGTCGGTTTGAATGGCGAGGAAATGTAACCCATTGCACGCGCGCTTTACTTCCTCCCACTCCTTGGCCTCTTTGGTCAACTCGGGCGACTTGCGGAAAAACGCGTACGACCACGAATCATTCACCCCAGTTTCCAACACGATTGAGCTCGTTTGCGTGTCGGAAGAGATGCACGCGAGCTCTAAACCCTTTGTCCATCCCGCGAGCGCGGCAGCACGAGACGTGTACACCGCGATTCCGGGAATTAACGTATCGTCCGGTAAGTTTTCATCAATTTCCAACGTCGCGCCAAAGACGCGTCCTCGCTTGACTTGTTCCATCTCTTCCCGCACCCCGACCAAAGGCAACGCGACGAACGCCCACGACTCCCCTCTCAACGCATCGGGCAATCGCTTCGGTGCCGTTGCTTCGAACGCCATCAACGGAGGCGCACTGGCATCGTACCCGGGATGTTTCTTGTACACATTCTCCACTCGTTCGTTCAGCCACTTGGTCATCGTCTGGCATCGACGGCTCGCCAACGGTTGGACGTCAACCTCATTGCACGCCCTAGAGATGATCGTCTGCATCTGCGCCCGAAAGAACTTGAATCGTCTCGGTTTTTCCTTCTTTTCCGCCATCACTCGTTCGAGCGCTCGCGCCAGTTCAACGCTATTGATTCGATTATTCGGAAAGTACTCCGCGTGCTCAAAGGTTCTCGCGTCGTCCGTCACCAAGAGTTCCCAAACCTTCTTCCCTCGATCGTCACGAAGCGGTCGAGAGCAGAAATCGATCTGCCAATCCGTGGTGAGCTTTTTTATCTCGCTCTCCGTCGCTTCGTTCGTCGCGTTCGACGTCACGGCGGTGCGTTTCGTGGACGATCGCGGCTGCGCGATGGGTGTCGTCATCGATCGTCGGGCGGCGGCGCACGATGCGCGCGGTTTCGACGCCGTGGGTGCGACGCACGCGATGCGGGCGCGCGTGACGCACGACATGGCTTCCATCGTTCGATGCGCGCGAGCGCTCGGGCGCGGAAACGCGAAGACGCGAATGGAAGTGGCGCGATGGCGCGCGGTTGGATAGGATGTGTGGATAGCCAAAGCTGGCGCGAGGCCGCGTTTGGCGAATCGGCGTCACATCGACACTCGCATCGCTCGAACGCGCGAAAACGGAAAATGATGGGAAGAGTGATGCCTAAGACTATGAGTGTGACACGCGCGCGCTGAAAACGAGGCGCGAGGGATTTTTTAACCCACCATCGAGCGTTTGCGTCCTCTCGCGCGAACCTCGGCGAATCTATTCAGCGTCGCGCACCACATCTTTGACGTTTTTTTGTACGTCGCTATGATTTCATCGAACAGCTCGGTTTGCGATGGGTGCGCGGCGTTGATGGCGCGCTCGAGAACGTATAAATCCACGCCCTTGTCTTCGGGCACCGCGCTAGGGTAGCTCAAACCGAAATCGATGACGACGACGGCGCCGTCGTCGTCTCTCACCATGAAATTACTCGTCGTCAAGTCCCCGTGCACGAGACCGCCGTCGTGCAATTTACTTATCGCCTCTCCGATCTCTCTTCCGTACCTCGCGATGTCTTCCCTCGTGCACGTCTCTCGCCGCAGCGCCTCCTTCAGCGCCACGCCCGCCACGCGTTCCATGTACACGCACGCCTCGTTCGCGTCCACGTGCAGCACCATCGGCGCTCGCACGCCCAGTTTTCGCGCCCGCACGATCGCCCTCGCCTCTCCCACCAATCTCGCTCGCGTCAGCCGTTCGTCCAGCGCCGGCAAGCGGTACTTTTTCGCGAATCGCTGCTTACAAATCGCGTCCCGCCCGCAGAATTCGAGCGCGAAGACGCGCGCTTCGGCGCCCTGCGACAGCGCGCGCGCGGCGTCGTCGACGCCGAGCGCGCGCATCGCGCTCGCGGGGTTCGCGACGGCGTCGACGGCGTCGTCCGCCATCGCCGTCGCCGTCGCCGTCGTCGTCGTCGCGCGCGGACGCGTCGCCGCCTGGCGCGCGCGGGCGCGCGCGCCGCGTCTCGGGCGCCGCGACGCGAAACGGCGAAAACGGCGAAAGTCGAGGGACGGCGCGGCGACCGGTAAAACGGCGCGCGCGAGGACGCGAGCGAAACGACGCGCGACGCGAAGACGAGCGAAACGAAGACGACGAAGACGACGAAGACGACGACGCCACCGACGCCGATGTGCGACTGCGCGACGTGCGCGTGCGGAGGGGACTGCGATGAAAATTGCTCGTGCGGCGCGGCGTGCGCGTGTCGAGCGGGACGCGCGCGGAAGATTTGGATCTTGGGCGTCGACTGCGCGAAGACCACGGTTCCAATGGTTCGATGGTTCATCGAAAATCTCGCGACGAGCGAACGAGACGAGTGCCGGGTGGTGCACGTGATTCCGGGGTGCGTTTCGTTTCGAGGCGTCGCGCGCGCGCTCGCGCTCGCGTCGTTCGTTTCGTTGACGTGTGGCGCAGAACTTTTCCGGCTTCGGACAGCGTGAGCGCGTTGATGGGCGATTTCTACCCAGTCACCGTGCCAGATGAAGAACAGGCGAGTGATTAATCATCGTTTTTTCGTTCGTTCGTTCGTCCGCAGAGCCGCAATGCGATACCTCTATCAGTCATCGCCGATGCTTCGCCGAGAAGTGTTCCACGCGCGAGAGCAGGTTGTTTCGCATCTACGTCGATCGGACGAGATGAGAACCGAGGATTGACGTACTGTTGTATTTGATGCGCAGGAAACGGCGTGGCGAAACGAAGCGCTCAGATGGATGGACGAACACGTCGTCCCACTGCTCGACGAAGCCTCGATCGCGTACAAAATCGACATCGTCCCGTACGACACGAATGTGTCATCCGTGGGAGAGATCATGGTGGAAAAGTCCACGCTCATCGACGACGCCGTCGCCGTCGTTCTCGCTTCATCGTCAAAAGGCCGCATTCGTGAATTTTTCATCGGGAGCGTGTGCAACTATTGTTTGCATCGATGCAAAAAGCCCGTCATCGTGTACAAGCCTTCGGAAGCGGACGAAAAGGCGGAGGAAGAGCGCGTGCAGACGACACAAAAAGCCGCGTCGTCGGATGACAAGGAGAAGGCAAAAGACAAGTGATTGCATGAACGCACAGATTTACAAATTGATGATGAGACAAAAGAGAAGCGACGTCCGAATCGATCGCGCGGCGATGAAAATCGGTGAAGAAACGATCCTTGCGATGAAACACAAAGACTTTACGTTTATCACGTCACGTACACACGCCTGATGAAACGCGATCGCAATCGGTGGCTCACTTGCTCGTTGAATCGTGACGTCGTTGCGACGTTACTTCGACGCCTCAGACGCCGCCTTGGCCGCCGCCAACACGTCTTCGATGGGCGCGTGATCGCCGAAATTTCGCTCTTGAAACTGATACTGCACGCCTTGTGAACCGGGCTTCATCACGAACATCCCACCCATGATCAGCCCTTCGCCGTTCAGATTGTGTTCCTTGACGCCGGCTTTCTTCGCGTCGCCCGCGTGTTTCCAAATGCGAGAAAACGGATTCAAAAACGCACTCAGCGACCCTTTCTTCAGTTTCCCACCCCCCACAGCCTTAAAGAACGCCTTATCTTCGTCCAAGTATAAGTGTTCCGGCCAAAAGTCTCGCTTAAACTCCTCCACCTCCGCGGGTAAGCCTTCCTTGAGGACGCACGCCAGCGTGCACCCGAGCGCGTCGAACTCGCGCTTCCTCTCGTACACCTTCACGGCTTCCCCACGGCACAGCACTCATCCCGGCCTGCGCATCACCACGATGACGCACGGTTTTTCTCTCCACAAACCCGACGCCGCGAACGATTCTTCGTCGTCGCGCTTCGGCAGCGGCCTCAAACGAATGTCCTTGACGTCACCGAACGACGCGCTCACGCGCGTGTGTTTGTCCGAATACGTCGCGCGCGCGGCCGTCATCGAACCGCGAGGCGCGGTGACGGTGGCGCACGCGGCGATGGACGCGGTGAGAGCGACGACGCGAGCGGGAGAGCGGGCGAACGCGCGGGCACCACCGAGCATGAACCGCCGGGGTGTGACGCGACGAGACGCGGCGCGCGCGACGACGGCGAGGCGAACGATCGGTCCTCGATCGGTCCCGAGACGCCGTGATTCTATGACTCTACCGCGTATAATACAAACAAACATTCCGTCAGCTGAGCTGTCCCGAGTCCGTCACCGCGACGGCTTCCGACGTCGCGCCCGACTGCGAACCGACGGCTTCGACGGCGTCGACGACGTCCATCCCGCGAAGCACGCGCCCGAACGCGCAGTGCTTACCGTCGAGATGCGGCGTCGCCGCGAGCGTGATGAAGAACTGCGACGAATTCGTGTTCGCACCGGCGTTCGCCATGGAGACGACGCCGCGCGCGTCGTGTTTCAGCGTGAAGTTCTCATCCCGAAACGTTCGCCCGTAGATGGACTCGCCTCCCGTGCCGTTATGATTCGTGAAGTCCCCGCCCTGAATCATGAATCCCGGGATGACTCTGTGCACGACGCTCGACGCGTAGTGCAGCGGTTTTCGCGTCGACGGCGACGCGCGTTCGCCCACGCACAGCGCGCGAAAGTTTTCGCACGTCTTCGGCGCCGCCGCGACGTCGAGCGCGATCTCGATGCGTCCGATCGGTCGAGCGCCGATGGCTATGTCTAAGAACACGATCGGGTCGTCCATGCGGCGGCGCGCGCGCGAAGATGACGTCGTTGACTCGTTGGTTTTTCCGTCTCTCGCTCGTCGACACGTCTACGCTTCTACGCTAAAACACCGCCGCCGCTCGATGACTCGCGCGCGTCGGTCGGCATCGCGTCCTCGCCCTGGACGCGAATTTTATACTTCTTTCGCAGCGCCTCCAATTCGGCCTCCTTCACCGCGCACTGCTCCTTGATCGCCTCGATCGCTCGACGCAGATTCGCCGCGTTCGACTCCACCGCCGGGATCACCTCCTTCACCGTCCGTTCGACGAGCACGCCGCCCACCGAGCGAAAGCATCGTCGACTGGGGTCCAGGTTCTTGACGTTTTCGAGCACGTTGACGTGCTCGCGCAGGCTCACCGCGAGCTCGCCAATCTTCCCTCGCGCCAGGTTCACCTCTTGACTCAGAGTCTCCCAGTAGTTTAACACGTCGCGCTCCGTCTTGAACGCGGGCGCGGTCGGCGACGCGGTCGGCGCGGTCGCGGGCGACGTCTTGTCCGTCACCGTCATCGGCGCGCGCGCGCGGTCGCGATCCGAGCGACGTCGGGGGGGCGAGTGCGGACGACGACGCGCGTCCGTCGCCCGCCGTTGACTTCGGGAAGAAACCCGTAACTTTACGCGACGAGTGCGACGGGGGGGGTACTGTTTGAAATTTAGGCTGTACGAGGATATATTGTAGCCCGCAATACGGCGACGAAGAAATCGAACTGGCGCAGTGGAAGCGCGTTGGGCCCATAACCCAAAGGTCAGAAGATCGAAACTTCTGTTCGATATACAACAATTTTTTTAAGCCCATCACCTTCGCGTTTGCGACCGCGATTTTTTTGCGGCAGCCACATCGCGCGCGCTTCCAAGGACTGCTGGTTTGTTTGTACTACATCTCGCTCGCTTTGTGTGTCTACTCGTTTGAAATATTATTCCTCTCATCGTTCGTCGTCGCCGCTCGAGGCGCCTCCGTCCATCATCATCGACCCATACGTGCCTATATTTCGTAGAACGAAAGACTTGGCGAGCGTCTCGGCGTTGGTGATGCACACGTTGTTGGAGTGAATCAACTCGGGCGGCCCGTCGAGATCGTCTTCCCATTCGTCGTCGCTCGTCGCCGGGCCGCGTTGGAGAAAATCGCGCATTGCGCCGATGGTGTAATTGGAGAGACCACGCCCGAGCTCGGCGCCGTTTTCGTCTAAAATGCGCACACTTTCTTGCAAGCCAAACGTGCCCTCCACGGCTACGCATTTCGAAACCATGAGCGCCATGCCGTTTAGCACAGCCTTGGCGCCGTCTTCGTCGACTCGCACCTCGCCCTTGATGGGCACCGATAATAACCAACGCTTCTTCCCTCTCGCGCTCTTCTTGGCCGCTAAAAATCGGGTACCTATCCCCGATTTACCAGCCAACACGTCCATGATGGCTGTGCCTTGCACGGATGCAAGACAGATGACTGTCTGACACCCCGCCGCGCTCGCGATGCGCGCCGCTGTGAGCTTGGTCACCATCCCGCCGGTACCGACGTTTGAGCCTGCGCCCGAGTTCACGTCTACGTCTAAGGCGTTTATATCTTCCACCGTTTCGATCTTCTTCGCCGCGGGATCGCTCGCTGGATTCGACGTGTACAATCCGTCGACATCCGTCAATAAGAATAAATACTGCGCCTCGACGAGCGCCGCCACCTGCGCGCTCAACGTATCGTTGTCCCCGAACCTCAACTCCTCCACCGCCACCGTATCGTTTTCGTTCACCACCGGAATCGCCCCGAGTTCAAATAGCTGCTCAAACGTCTGTTTCGCCTTTTGGTATTGCGTGCGATTGGACAGATTCTCCAGCGTCAGCAACACCTGCGCGCAGCTCGCGCCGAGAGACGAAAACACGTCGGTGTAATACCTCATCAAGTACGGTTGCCCGATCGCCGCCAGCGCTTGTTTACGCGCCAGCGACGGCTTCGTCGCCGAGGGTTTTATCCCCATTTTCACCATGCCCGCCCCCACCGCGCCCGAGCTCACGAGCACGACGTGGTATCCGTGACGCTTGAGGTTGGCCACCGTCTCGCACAGCGCGCAGAGCTGGGACAGGTGCACGCACCCGTCGTTCGTCTTCAGCAGCGAGCTCGTGCCGACCTTGATGACGACGATCGGGCGTTTGTCTTTCGCGCCGTCGTCGCGCGACATCGCGCGCGCGCGTCGAACGGGCCTCGCGCGAAGCGGAAACGCGTCGCCACGAAAACGCGTCGCAATGTGGCGCGCGTGCGGCGTCACTCGCCGCCGACGACGCCGACGACGACGACGACGACGCGCGATGGCGACGACGACGACGACGATGCGCGCGCGCTCGAACGTCGGGGACGGTCGTCGTCGCACCGCGCGACGCGCGCGCGGAGCGCCGTTGCGCGTGCGCGCGTGTCGAAACTGCGCGCGGACGGTCGTCGTCGTCGCGCGCGCGCGCGAGGGCGTCGCCGCGAAGGGAGCGATGAGGGACGAAGAGTCGACGCGCGAGTCGACGCGCGCGGCGCGGGCGAGCGAAGGCGACGAGGAGGAGGAAGATACGATGTCGATGAAAATCGCGATGGGGTTGTTAGACTTTTACAAGCGCGAGGTGTCGCCGATATTGCCGAAGAGTTGTCGTTTCGTGCCGACGTGCTCGGAGTACGCGCGTCAGGCGTATAGGAAATATGGTACGAGTAAGGGATTCGTGCTGACGGCGTGGCGAATCATGCGATGTAATCCGTTTGGCGATAAAGGGTACGATCCGCCGATGTGGCCGCCGCCGTATCTGGGAAATTCACCCGCGAATTTAGACGATTGATTTTAGACTATTCTAGCTCGTGCTATTGTAACAACGGTAGATGTTGACTGCTAATGACTAAAATATATCATCGACGTCGTCGTCGTTGATGCGCTAGTACTCTAGACACGATGGAACGGCACCCTTGTTGTCGGTCTCCAATCGAGCGCTCAGGAGCACGCCGTACGACGCGGCGGCGATGGTTGAAGCCGAATCTGCCGACCATGAGCCAGAAAAGTCTCTATTGAATGACTTTGAAGCTTTGGGAGCCTTGGATAAGATTTGAAGGATCTTCTTTGCCGTCGCTGAGTCCGAACACAGCGAAAATTCGCGTAAGCAGTGTGCCGGCAAGTGCGCCGCGTTGGACTGCCGGCGAGCCATCGTCGCCGCAAACTCGCTCGCCAAAAACTCTCCTCGAGGATCGTGTTTAATAGACGCAAACTTCGCCAGCGCCTTTGCAAGGTCTGGTTCATCACCATGTAACCCTTGCGCTAACCGATGGGCGATCGCTCGCGCCTCTGAATCCCCGATCACCGCGGACGATTCAACTTCAACCGCAACGAGGGCGAGCGGAATCAAGGCATACGAGATCAAAACGTTCAATTGAAGGCCATTCCATCGGTCGTGATCAGGTAAGTAAGGCACAAGCATAGCCAGTACACGTATGGCACGCACGAACGTTTCCCTTTGGAACAACCCTTTGATCACGAGCAAGACGAAATCGGCCCAGGAGATCTCCGGGCTGGGCATTTTTGCAGGAACAATGGAGAGCAATTCCTCGTACGTTTCCACCATGGGGATGTCGGGATAAAAAGAACCTCGAGGTAGAGGCGCACACGAAGTGATGACGTCAAACGCCATCGTAGAGTGATCTAAAGTCTTGTAAAGGAACAAATACGATAAATCAAGAGCGGAAGAGTACAGCGAGACGTCCATCGTCCTCAAGCACATTGCCCCGCACCAGAAAACTTGCGTGTACATCAACGTCGCATGCGCACTCATGTCACACAAAGACGCACCGAGCGTTTTCAACAAGTGTTGCGTGAGTTTTTTCGACATTTCATTATTCCTCTGATCTTCGACTTCACCAGACATCGAGGCACACATGCACGTTGCCGCTAAAAGCGCCTCAAACGCTTCGTCGTCAAGAGGAACGTTGAGCGACATCAGCGTTTCGGCCGAAGCGCACGCCAACGAAAACGACGGTGATCGCAAGATCCATCTTCGAGCTTCGTTTGCCCAACGTTGAGGCAAATTTTCATCCAAATCAATCGCATGCGGCAACGTGTTGATGAGAGTTCTGATTTTACCCGATGTCCATGCTTGCGAGCTGTCGTCCACAAACAGTTTCCCCAAACGATAGGCCGGGCTCTTTTTCTTAAGCGCACGTATCTCACTCGTTTGACCCATCGCCAGGTTACAGAGCAACTCACCGCAATGCTCTCGCACTGTTTGCTCATGTGTGACTATGAGAGTCACCACGACGGCGTGCGCGAGCACGGGTAAATGAAACCTGAAGTCCTCGCGGTGGTCCAACGCGAGCTCAGATAGAAGTATGATTCCGACATCAGCCGAAGAGATTTTCGACGTCGCAGAATCTTGTGGAAGTGGCTTCGTGGCATCGCTATCGTCCGACTCCAATGCGCGGAAAGAAATTGTGTAAACCAACTGATCGATGACTTGTTGTGGTGACGTCCGCGCGATCCAACCACACGCAGCTTTCGCCGCGCGGAAAGATATCGCGTCTCGATCAGTCGATGTGATCGTTCTCTCTTGAAGAAATCGTAGTGTGGGTGCTATGTTTCTCGCTTGAACACCGATCGCCGACCAAAGCTCTCCCAACTCTGCCCAAGTGCTCTCATCTGAGTGCGTCATCACGTTGTACAAACCAAGCAAGACTTCATCGGCTTTGCCAGCGGCGACTAAATGCGGTAGGTGTAGAGCCGATATCCACGGAACTAAGCATGCAGAAAGGTGACTTGGATTGGAGTCACTCTTCATTTGCTTGGCTTTGTTAAGTTGTCGTTTCCAAACCTCGAGAAGAACGTCTTCAATTTGCTGTGTATCCGTCTTGACGAGACGCTCGCATTCTTCAATAAGCTGCGCTTTGTTATCTATTTGCAAGGGGAGATGGCCATCGATCAATCCGCACTCTCGATTCACGGCGCGCAACAAAACTCCTGCTGCGGATCGAATTGCGTCGTCTTCGTGCATCGTCATGTAAAGCACCAACGAAATTAGTTGAGGACAGGAAAGATTGTCCACAACTGCATCGCTCATTTCGGCGAGAATAACAACGTACATGCGAGACACCGTCGCCGACGCGGAGTAGCAAAAGTCCAAAGATGCTTCGAATACCGACGTAGTCGAACGCAGCATTTCAACGACTACTCTTTTGGAGAGTTCTAGACTCTTACTGTCACCAAGCTCAGCGAGACGGTTCACCCAATCGAAAATCTTCTTCGCCGATTCTCGCGTAAAGTGCTCGCTGAGACTCAGCGCCGCCAGCGCTTCCCTTGATGCAAAACCAACGTCTCTCTCGGTGGGTTTTCGCGTGTGATCGCGTGCGAGGTCATCGATGAGCGTTTGCACATGCATACGTGAAGTTGAATCGCCACTCTCATCCAATGCCTTCGGATTTGGCGACTCTTGCCACGCGTAAAAGTTGTCCCATAATTCAGCATGCGTCACCACGGGTAGTGCCCGCACCTTCTCCGCATCTGTGAGCACTGCACCGATAATTGCGGCTGCCGAAAACCTGAGCTGAATTATCTCAGTAGGCGAACACTCTGCTTTTGCATTCGTTTTCAAGTAGGAACAAACCATCAACACGAAATCGATAGCTGCATTTAAATTCTTTGTCGCATCAGCGGTGGACGCGAAGACACCATGCAACGCGTAGTCTTGGTACAGTTCCCCGAAGCGGATGACCATGTTCAAGTCTTCTCGACGCTTTCGCCTCATGAGCGTGTATCTCATCAATCCGCTTTGTAACGGAAGCAGTGCACTCAAAATTGTCGCTTTTGATTGTGCAGGCACGAGCTGGAAAAGTCGCATGATAGCGTCGACTTCAACATTGGATTGACCCAATCGCGGAATCACAGTTTGCAACAATCCCGCAAGAGAACCCCGTTGGCCGATCGTGACGACTTGTCGTGCATCAAGCCCGCCGCCGCCGCCAGCCGCGCCATCGGTGGAACAAACGAACAGCATATAGTTTTGCCATAAGTTGTACCTATACTCGGACGGCTTGACTGGGACGACCAAGAGTTTGCCGTCTCCCTCGGCGACCATCATCGCTTGAATTCGTTGATACGCTTGCGCGTGCGTTGTCGTATGGACGGCGGCACACTCAAGCGCTGTCGTTCGGCTGATTTCCCTGATGAGAGTCGGAATATCAGTGATGTTTAAATACTTTTGTAGTACTGGATAGAGGGCCGCACGCGACGTGGCATTGTCTCCATTCATCGAGTCTACGCGTTCGCGCAGGTTGGAAATTTCTCGCAGTGCTTGAACAGCGCCAGTGCGCACTGAAAAGTCTGCATCGCAAACCAGTAGAAGAGCTGCCGCCTCTGCGCGCTCGTCGCTACACTCACATTTACTATTTGCGCCGTTTTGTAAACAATCTTGCCAAATTTTGCAAACACCCACGAGAACGTTGATCGCCGATAACCGAGCAGCGGGCGCAAAGTCTCTCATGTTCAACACAGCCGACGCAACCGCCTGAAGCGTTGCGTTGCGCAGGCTGACATTGGACCTTATGACGTGCAGCAAATATTCTTCTACGGCATTACGAACCGCGACAGAGTCACTTTTAACCCAAGAGCACGCGAATTCCACCGATGACGGCGCAATATATTTTGGGCTGGTGAACTTCGAGCACTGCAGTGCCCCCGCTATCGTCGCAGCTGAAGCCGAAGCCGACAAGCCGGTCAGGTATTTTGGCAACACTCCGTCAACGTACTCGCAAAGAAAAGAACTTGAGCGTACTTCGTCGGCGCTCATTTCTTGAGTCATTTTGGCGCACGAGATACAGGAAGCAGCACGTATAGACTCGTCCGTTTCGTCAAGGAGCATTTTGAGAACGTTTGAGCCCTCCACCGGATTGACGCCGTGAATTGCCATGACACAATTAGCTAGAGCAAGCGGACGCTCGATATCCTCCGAGCCGCTGCCATATTTGATCGCTGAAATACACGCACTCAAACTCTGCTTTGCGCATTCCATGACAGTGATATGCTGGTCTGAGATGCCCATGACGACGCCTCGAATCGCCGCGAGCAAACTCGAAATCTTCATTTTTTGCTCAATGCCAGCCTTGACCCTACTCTCGAGGAGGAGTCGCCATATCGGTATCGCATCAGCTGAGATTACTTCTTGTGTCAATCCCAATCCTATAAGAATTGCACGAAGAGGTAATCCCGCTGTGTTGTGCTTTTTCTCATTTTCGTTCGACCACTTCACGACTTCAGCGAGTACCTTGTTCACAACGGCCACGTCCACACTTCCTGGCGACGGTCTACCACGCGAGAGATATCGAGTGGTCACCACCGTTAATGTTGTCGACAGAGAGTGCCTGAAATCACTCTTTCTGTACGAAGGTGCCCATTTCATTGGAGAAAACTCCACCACTAATCGCAGCAACTGCGTGCATGCGTCATCCGCGACGGGATCCACCGCGCTCAAAGCAAAAAGCAACCAATACACCGCTTCGCGAGTAGCCTGAGATTGTCTAGATTTCAGCGCTTCTCTCGCACAGTTTAGCACCACATCAGGCGCAATCGCGTATAACGCGCGCATCGCCAACGCAAGCGTCTCTTCTCGCGTCGCCACGTCAGGGGTCGTCAGCGCGAGCTCTTCCATAATTTCTCCCCATCGCTCTCGATCCGGCGCTTGTTTCGAAGCCGCTAATCTCGCGACATCATCCACGAGCGTTCTACACAATTCTTCCAACGCGTCACTTTTCTTAGAACTATCATTCGCACTCTTCACTCCTCTCGCGCTCGTAATTTCAAGCACAGATAACCACCACAATCTCAACGTCGACTCGCTCTTCGTCCGCGCGCGCGCGCGTAAAAGAGCCGCGAGTGCGCGATCAAACGCATCGGTCGTCATGGTTCGCCACCCGTCGCCATCGTCGAGGCGCATAGAACGCGGAGTCCATCCGCAAGACTCAATCGTTCGTTGCGTCTCCGAAAGCAACTTTGACGTCGTTGCTTCTTCGTACGCGCCGTCGATGTCGTCGTTTATTAGACACAACGAGCGCTCGAAACGATCGACAAAGGCATCGATGTCGTCGTTGTCGCTTCGTGACTCCATCGCGCGCGCGCACGCGCGCGCGACGCGGGACAATTGCGCGACGTGATGTGAAGCCTGGCCA
>Ga0206682_10000561_pt1 | contig 40352 bp, 60 predicted proteins | sample M240m12015metaG_FD_155444 | JGI IMG/M metagenome (GOLD analysis project Ga0206682, IMG submission 155444) | Ammonia-oxidizing marine archaeal communities from Monterey Bay, California, United States - M2 40m 12015 | ecosystem: Environmental > Aquatic > Marine > Intertidal zone | place: USA...
AATAGTCATCACACAGGATGTTATACTGTGCTTAAAACAACAACAGAAGTTGGATTAGAAATTGAATCTGTTACATTATATGATAATTGTACAGCTTGCCTTGCTGCAAACTAAAAATCTAACAACCTTTTTGTATATAGTTAGTTAACTAATAAATTAATTTAATAATCGAAATTTATGGAAAACACTAAAGCTACCTCAATTTTGAACGACATCATGGAAAAACTATCATTAGTTAAAAAAGATGAAGTAAAAGAAGTTGAAGTTAAAGACGAAGTAAATCTTTCGGAACAAGTTAAAGAAGAAGAATTAAAATCTCAAGAACTAACAGAGCTAGCTTGTGCTTGCGAAGAAAGTAAAGAGGATTTATCTACTGAAGAAGTTGTTTCTGAAGAATTACAAGAAGAAGTTCCTGTTATAGAGGAAGTTTCTGAAGAAATTGAAATGGATGAAACTAAATACGTTGGGAGAGACGAGTTTGATTCTAAAATCTCTGAATTAAAAGGATTGATTGAAGAAATGAAATTAGGTTACAGTGAAGAAAAACTATCTATGGAAAACAAAATAGAGAAGTTATCTGCTGAACCAGCTTCTGAACCAATCTCACACAACCCTGAGGGGGAAGTAAAACAAAGCTTTAAATCTTTTGGTCAAAATAGAACAATGAACACTAGAGATAGAGTAATGAATGCAATCGCTAATTTAAAATAAACCAAAACTAAAACAATTAAAAAATGGCTACTACTACATCAATTACTACTTCTTATGCTGGAGAATTCGCAGGGAAGTATATTTCTGCTGCTTTATTATCAGGTGTTACACTAGATAGAGGCGGTATAGAAATCAAACCAAACATTAAATTCAAGGAAGTTATTAAAAAACTTGCTACTGATTCTAATGTTATTAAAGATGCAACTTGTGACTTTACAGACACAGCTGCTGTTACATTAACAGAGAGAATAATTCAACCAAAAGAATTCCAAGTAAACTTAGAGCTTTGTAAGAAAGATTTTAGATCTGACTGGGAAGCTGTACAAATGGGATATTCTGCATTTGACAATCTACCTCCTAAATTTAGTGACTACTTAATCGGACACGTTTCTGGTTTAGTTGCTGAAAAAACAGAAAACAATATCTGGAAAGGAGATGAAGATAATGCTGGTGAATTTGACGGATTCACTACATTGGCTGCTGCTGATGGAGATGTTATTGACGTTGCTGCTGCAACTGTTACTTCATCTAACGTAATTGCTCAATTAGGAGCTATCGTTGATGCTATTCCTTCTCAACTTTACGGAAAAGAAGATTTATACATCTATGTTTCACAAAACATCGCTAGAGCTTATGTAAGAGCTTTAGGTGGATTTGGAATACTAAAAAATGCTGCTGGATCAGAAAATGTATCTGACATAGGAGCAAATGGAGTTGGAGGACAAGGAACTATGTGGTGGCAAAACGGAGCATTATCTTTTGATGGTGTGAAATTATTTGTTGCTAATGGACTTGCTGACAACAGAGCTATGGCTGCTCAAAAATCTAACTTATTCTTTGGAACTGGATTATTATCTGACCACAATGAAGTTAAGGTTATTGACATGGCTGACCTTGATGGTTCTCAAAACGTAAGAGTTGTTATGAGATTTACATCTGGAGTACAATACGGAATTGGATCAGAGATTGTTCTTTATTCTTAATAAATTAAATTAACCAAAAATTAGGGTAGGTAGGTGATTATCTGCTTACCCTTTTTTTATAATAAAAAATAAAACTATGGCTTGCGATTTATCATTAGGTAGAAAAGAACCTTGTAAAGATGTTGTTGGAGGGATCAAAGCTGTTTATTTTGCTGATTTTGGAGATTTTAGCACTATTGCTTATAATAGTACCGATACAGATGTTATTGACACTTTAGGTTCATCACTTACAGTTCTTAAATATGACGTAAAAGGTAACTCTTCATTTGAACAAAATATAACATCTTCAAGAGAAAATGGAACAACCTTCTTTGAACAAACATTAAATTTAACACTACACAAATTAACTAAGGAAGACAATAAAGAATTAAAGTTAATGGCTTATGGGCGACCACATATTATTGTAGAGGACTATAACACAAACTTATTTGTTATGGGATTACTAAACGGATCAGATGTATCTGGAGGAACAATAGTAACTGGTGCTGCTATGGGAGATTTAAGTGGTTACACGCTTACATTTACTGGTATGGAAAAAGTACCTGCTAACTTTATAGAAAAAGCTTCTGCTACAGAATCTGTTGACACTACTTTAACAGGTGCTGGAATTACCACAATAACACTTGGTTCTAATTCATAAGAACTAAATTTAATTAGGTTAATTAAAGGGATGCTTCGGTGTCCCTTTTTTTATTAAAACAAATACCAAATTATTTGTTATTTATAATATGGTAATATTAACTACATCAACAAGTGCAAAGAGTTTTAAAGTCATTCCTAGAAGTGCACAAAGCTCTGTTACATTTGAACTTACTGATAAATCTACAAGAAAAACTACTGCTATTGCCGTTACTGTAACTAACTCTAATGGTTATATGACTGTAACAGGTACATTTGTAGATTCACAATCTAATAATTTAATGATTGAAGGTAGATTCTATTCGTTTATAATAAAGAATGGTTCTACAATTATATATAGAGGTTCTATTTTTTGTACAGATCAAACTAATTTTAATACCTTTGATGTACATTCTGGAGAATACACTACAGAAAACACATACGATAACGATTTTGTAATAATATGAGAAAAGTAAATAAAATGGCAAAAAAGAGATTAGCTCGTAATCCTTTGCCTAAAGCAGAAAAAGGCAAGATACATATAGTTAATATGTCATCTTATACACGACCAGAAGTTGTAGAACAATACAATAGAGAGTGGGTAGAATACGGTGAGGACAACAATTACTTTGATTATCTTATAGATAGATATAATGGAAGTGCTACAAATAATGCTGCTATTAATGGTATAGCAGAAATGATATACGGTAAAGGTATAGATGCTGTTGAAGAAGATGCAAAAGGTAAAGATTATATAGAGATGAAAGAACTCTTTACTAAATCATGTATGAAAAAGATATGCTACGACTACAAGATGATGGGACAAGCAGCACTTCAAATAATCTATTCTAAGGATCGTAAAAAGATAGTACAAGTAGAACACATGCCTGTAGAGACGTTAAGGGCAGAGAAAGCAAATAACAAGGGTGAAATACAAGGTTTTTATTACTCTAAGGATTGGTCAGAAGTAAGTTTTAAGAATACACCTAAAAGAATACCTGCATTTGGATCAAGTAATGCAGGATTAGAGATATTATATATAAAACCATATAGAGCTGGATTCTATTACTATTCTCCAGTAGATTATCAAGGTGGTTTACAGTATGCAGAACTAGAAGAAGAAATAGCTAACTATCATATAAATAATATACAAAATGGCTTGGCTCCAAGTATGCTTATAAACTTTAATAATGGTGTTCCTACAGAAGAGCAACGATCTATGATTGAGCAAAACATACAGGAAAAGTTTAGTGGTTCTTCTAATGCTGGTAGATTTATATTGGCATTTAACGATAGCAAAGAACTCTCTGCAAGTATTGATCCAGTTATACTAAGTGACGCACATGAGCAGTATAAATTTCTTAGTGATGAATCTATGAGAAAGGTAATGGTATCTCACAGAATTGTATCTCCTATGCTTGTAGGTATAAAAGACAAAACAGGATTAGGAAACAATGCAGAAGAATTACAGACAGCTTCATTACTTATGGATAACACTGTTATACGACCAATGCAAGTTACTATACTAGATGAGTTAGAAAGAGTATTAATGTATAACGGAATTGAATTAGACATATACTTTAAAACACTACAACCTTTAGAATTTACTGATTTAACAAATGCTATAACAGATGCAGAAGTTGAAAAAGAAACTGGTATAAAAAAAGGAGATAGTAAGATAATAGAAGAAGAATCAATAAACACAGAAGAGTAATGGCAAAAGCACTATTTATTAAGAGATCAGATTTAGTCAAAAACACTGCACTAAATTCAAATGTAGATACAGATAAATTTATACAGTTTATTGATCTGGCACAAGAAATACATATACAAAACTATTTAGGTACAGATTTGTATGATAAAATAAGTGCTGATATTTTAGCTGGTACATTATCTGGAGATTATTTATCTTTAGTAAATGACTATATACAACCTATGCTTATACATTTTGCTATGGTAGAATATTTACCATTTGCTGCATATTCTATATCTAATGGAGGTGTATATAAACATAATTCAGAGAATAGCCAAAATGCAAGTAAAGAAGAAATAGATTTCTTAATACAAAAAGAAAGGGATTTTGCTGAATACTATGCTCAAAGATTTATAGATTATATGTCGTATAATGCATCTTCTAAATTTGATGAATATTATAGTAATTCTAATCAAGATATATATCCAGATAAAGATACAGGATTTCACGGATGGGTAGTATAAAGAAGAATTACAAACCTAAAGAGGTTAACGTAAAAAAATTATTAACTTACTTAAAAAAGAAAGAGAATGGCAAACACAATAGATTGGGCAAAGATATACTGTAGCACTGAATGGGGTGACACTGCAAACGAAAGTACATTACATATCGATTCACAACCAACTTGTTTTGAATAATGGCTACACTTTCGAATACTAAAATAAAAGATACTTATCAGTCGCTTGTTAAGTTTAATGACAATGGTAATATAACAACGTCTCCTAAGCGTCTTACAGACGGTTTTGGGAACGTTTCTCCTTTTTATGTATCTACCACACAGGTTGGTATCGGAACGTCTCCTAACTCAAGCTATGACCTTCATGTTTACGGTAACACTAAAATAGGTGCAAACCTAGACGTTTCTGGTAATTTAACAGTCAATGGTACTTTAACATATTTAAACGTAACAGATTTAGCTGTAGAAGATCCGCTAATAAAATTAGCAAAAGACAATGACGCTAATATATTAGACATTGGTTTATTTGGTAAATATGCTGTTTCTACAAATGTTAAGTATAAGGGTTTTTTTAATGATGCTAGTGACGATAAATTCAAAATATTTACAGGATTAACAACAGAACCAACAACAACAGTTGATGTTAGTGATAGTGGATATACAGTTGGAACTCTTGTGGCTAATGTTGAAGGAAATTTAACAGGAGATGTTACAGGAGATGTTACAGGTGATGTTACGGGTGATGTAACAGGTAATTTAGAGGGAAATGTTACTGGTGGCACTATAAGTGGAACAACTGGTACTTTTAGTAGTAATTTTATTATAAATTCTGATAGTTTTGCCTTTAATGGTACTGCTCCAGTTATGACAGTAAACAGTAGTAACGCTGCATCTGGTTTTAGAATTAACATAACTGGTTTAGATGAGGTAGGAGATTCGTTAATTAGATTTCAAGACAACTCTACTACAAGATTTAATATGACAAAAGATGGTAGGATTACTACAATAGGCAATATAGATACAACTTTAGTTATAGACACTAACACAAATGCACAGCCATTAAATATAACTAGATTAGGTATCACCTCTAGTCAAACACTACAAATTGGAATAACTGATACTGTTGCTATTTTTAACTACATAGAAGATACAAGTAGTGAAGGTACAGGTGTTTTTGGTACTTATAGTTTTAGATTAAGTGGTAATGATGGTGAAGCTACTGTAATACCTTTGACATTAGGTAAAACAGAATCTACTTTTAGTGGTCAAGTAACTATTCCAGAAACACCAACAGCAGATGCTCATGCAGCATCTAAAAAATATGTTGATGATAATACTGGAAGTACTGATTCAGCTAAAAGATTAGAGGTTGATGTTAAAAATGTTCATGGTGCTACTTTAGCAAAAGGTACTGTTGTTCATGCAGAACCCACTGGAACATTAAGTGGAAATGTTATTGAGGTTGTTGCAGCAGATGCAAATACTCGAATGCCAGCAATAGGTGTTTTAAATGAGGCATTATTAGATGATGGTGAAGGAAAAGCAGTAATGTTTGGAACTGTACAAGGCATTGATACATCTGGTTTTAGTGTTGGTGATGAGTTATATGTTTCTGCAACTGCTGGGCAATTTACAGCGACTAAACCAACTGCAACAAATGAAGAAGTACAAAAGATTGCTATTGTAGTAAAATCTCATGCAAGTAATGGATTAATAAAAGTATTTGGTGCTGGTAGGTCAAATGATATACCTAATAGAGTTAATAGGGATATGAATTTTACAGATGATTCTGAATTAACTTTTGGTGATAGCGATGATGCTAGTATTAAATGGGATTCAACAGCTAGTCAATTGTTTATAGATGGCGAATCTAAGTTTTTAGATAAATTAATTGCAAACAACAATTTTGTAGCTCAAGGTACTGTTGATTTAAATGTAATGCCAACTCATCAATCTGAGGGTTCAATAAAAATAGGTAGATATGATGGCAATACAACAAGGTTTCATTTAATAAAAAACTACGTTTCAACAACTCTAGCTAGTAATTACATGAAATTTTCACTACATAATGATGTTGATAACGATACAACAGATGTTTTAAGTTTATTTGGTGATGGTAATATTGTTGTGGCTGGTAATGAAACTATTGGTAACACAACTATTGAAGCTGATAGAATATTAAAAATTCAAACAGCAGCAGAGTATAATACTGAATTACAATTAAGAGAATCGACTGATAATTATGGATTTACTTTAAGGTATGATGGAACTGCAAATCAATTTAAAGTTATAAGACATGATAATAGTGCTGCTGGAGTAGATGTAATTACTATTGGCAGAGGTGCAAACACAGTAGCGTTTGCTGGTGGTATTACAATGGGTGGTCAACAAATCGATATGGTTAATGGTAACATTGTTAATGTAAATAATTTAACATTTAATGATCCTGGCGGTAATGAAGGTATAAATTGGAATGGTGGTAACTTATGGAGAATATTTGAATCACCTAACGACTTAAGTAATGCTTCTGGTAATTTACAATTTGTTAAAGATACTACAAGGTCAATGACTTTAGATACATCTGGCAATTTATACACTTTAGGTGGTTTAGATGCTGGTAGTGTAATTAGCAGAAATACATTGTCAGTTACTGGTGTATCTACATTTACATCAAGAGTTGATATGACTGGTACAAGTGGATGGAACTCACCTAGTTATTTTTATGCTGCATATACTCATACTACTGGTATGAGAATGGTAGGTAACGAATCTCAAATTGATCTTGTATCACAAGATTTAGGAGAACACTCAGGTTCTCTTTTATTAAGAGGTGCTAATCAAGGTTTTGGGTTAACAAATAGTATTACAAATAACAGATTAGAAATTAAATATTTTGTAGCAGATGATGATTCATTTACAATACATGGTAGTGGAACAAATGTAAGTACATTAACAGATGTTGTTTTTTTCAATTCTGATGGTAGTGTTGATTTCAAAAATAATATAAATGTTACTGGAAATACTACTGCTAATGGTTCTTTAACTGTAACCTCAGATACTGGTTTAAAAATAAGAACAACAACAAATGGTGTTGGAGCTAAAATAAATTTTAGTGATCATATAACAACTGGAACTTTACAAGAGGGTACATTATATTTTGCTCATGCAGACAACACCTCAATAGGTAGTGGTGCCGCTTTTCATTTTGATACTACTGAAACACAAGTTAGTGTTGTATCTGGTGATGCTACTAGCGAGGGGAATTTTTTATCTTATTCAAGAGCATCAACAGCAGAGGTTGATTATGGTTTTGTAGCAGATTTAAATACTGGTATGTATCGACCAGCTAATCATCAACTAGGTTTTGTTGTTAATGGTTCAAGAAAAATACAATTGACCGCTGATGGTGTGTTTATACAAAATGGTTCATTATATGTACAATCTGGTACTGCCGCAGTTCCCTCATTGCAAATAGGTGATACAGATACTGGTTTTTATGATGCTGGAGCAAATGTAATAGGTATTTCTACTGGAGGTGTTGCACAAGCTACATTTGGTTCATCACCTAATGGAACAATACCTTTGAGAGTTTTTGGAAGTGGAGCTACTATTGGCGGAACTACAATGGCAAACTCAACTCTATTAGTAGGTACAACAAGCGTTGGAATTGGTATTGATTCAAATGAGATAATGAATGTTGGCGACCATTTCTATTTTGGAACGAGTGGAGCAGATAGAGACATTGTTTTTAGAACACAAGGGAGTGTAAAGCAAATGAGATTATTGCACTCTGGAGAATTATGCTTAGGTACAGATAATTCAAGTGCTGATGCTTTATTAGATATTAAAACTCCAGCAGTAGCAGATGGTGGCACACTAGGTGCTAATATTTTGTCATTAATAGGCACATCAGAAACTACATCTACAAGTGGAACTGTAACACCAACAAATGCAATAGTGTTTAAACCAGCAATGCCAGCTGGATATGGGACAGATGGTTATAATACAGTTTTAGAACAACAATCTGGTGGTGCTAGGGTATTTTATTTTAGAACATCTGGAGCAAGTCATTTAAGTATTGATGTAGAACATAATGGTATTTTTGGTGGTAATTTAACAGCATCTGGTGCTAGTTCGGTTTTAAATACTGGAAATTCTGGTACTTTTGTAACTAGTGATGCAAATAATTATCCTAGAATAACAATAAATAACGGCTCAGTACAATTAGGGTTATTTCGGTCAGGTTCTAATGCTGGAGGTATGTATATTGGAGCTGATGCAACTGAGTTTTCTTTAAGAAGCGCATCTTTTGCTACACAAATGTCAATTACTCAATCTGGTAATATGGATTTACGGGGTTATATAATATGTGATAACAATGTAATAATAGATGGTGTTGATGCGGCTGGTAATGTAACTGGAACAGATGATCAATTAAGAGTAACTGGCTATGGAATAATGGGTAACAGAGCTGGTAATGTTTATATTACAAATGGTAATACTGCTGCTAGTGCTAGTTTAGTATTTGGTGTTAGAGGGGCGCACAATGCGAATAATAGATTAATTATTAATGACAATACATCAACCTTTTATACTGATATAACCGCAAGTAATCATGATATTAAAGCAGTAGGTACTTCAACTAATACAGTTACATCAGAATACGATTCAACACATTATGCTAGATTTGAAGCTAATTCAAGTGGCGGTGTTGTTAAGGGTATTGGCGGTGGTGGTTTTTTGATTAGAAGTTATGGCGATACTTATTTTAATGGTGGCAATTTAGGAGTTGCTATTGCTGTTCCAACTAATAACGACTTTGGTTCTGTTCCGCCAAGATTACATGTTTTAGGTGCTGGCGCTAATGGTGAATTTAGATTAACCGCAAGGTTTCAAGCTGGTGCAGATGCTGATAATACTGGTGCTGCAATAATTATAAATCATTCTAATGATAGAGGTATGGTGCTTGAGGGTGGTCGAGCAAATAGCGATAGGGGTATTGGTCATATAGGATTATCAACATCTGGGGGTGTTCACACTAGATTAATTACAATTAAACAGCATAGCAACGATGATTATAGATTTGGTGTTAATGAACAATCACCAAAAGTAGATTTTGATTTTCAGAATTATAGTTCTTCTAATGGTCAATCATCAACAATGCGAATTGGTGGTGCAGGTAGTAATGAAAGTTCTAAATTAGAACTAGGTGAATCAATTAATGCCTCTGGTGTAATGACTTATGGTTATGCTTTAGTTAATGATGGCTCAGCAAATAAATTTGCAATAACAACACATAATAATAGTGCTGGAGGTGTTAATTCATTTGAGATAGATAGAGTTACTGGTAATGTTGGAATTAAAGGAGTTAGTGGTGCTGAGGAGTTACAGGTTAATGGCAATATGTTTTTAACAAACAACAGCTATATAGGTTTTAACACAAGCGCATCATCTGGACATCCTAAAATTTCAATGGATTCATTAGGTGCTTTTAGTTTTACAAATACAGCAAATTTAGTAGGTTTAAAAATTAATAATAGTGGAACTGTTGATTTAAACAATGGAACTGGTCAAACTGTTTTAGTTAAGGGTGGCACAATGAATTTTGGAATACCTGGCAATGGAGCAAATGTAAATGGAAGATTCTGTACTATTGAGGGCAATACTGGTACTGATGGCGAAGGTTCTGGTAGAATATTCTTTGCTGAACACAATTCAACAACTGGAGCAAAAAATGCTTATGGAATGTCACTTGGTTATAGAGGTGGTGGTACATCTTTACCTAGTGGCGTTAATGGCTTATTAACACAAATAGGAAATGGTGAATGGGGTATGTGGGGACATAATGGTGTTGATAATGGTACTCTGATAATGTCTGGTACTCGTTCAGCAAGTACATTAAAATTGTTAACTAATTTAGTTGAGACAAAAGCTGTAAACCAAAGGGTTAAGATTTCAGTATGGTCAGGTTCTACTTATGGTTTTGGTATGCAAACTACTCATACATTTGGTGGGTTAAATGGTTATGCCATAACTTGTCAAATGAGCAATACATCAGCAAGAGGTTTTTGGTGGGGTGATACTGGTCATACAAATTCTCAAGGTGCTTTTGCTTGTACCACTCAAGGTAAATTTACAATAGCACATTCACTTAGATTAGGTTATGGAGAAGGTGATACAACATTGCCAGGATCAACATATACTTGTGATGTTTCTGGTACAATAAGAGCCACAAGTGATGTTATAGCTTTTTCTGATCGTAGAATAAAAGAAAACATTGTTACTGTTGACAATGCACTAGATAAGGTTACACAATTAAGAGGTGTTACATATACCAGAAAAGATATTGATGATAAATCAACTAAAATTGGTGTTATTGCACAAGAAGTTTTAGAGGTGTTGCCAGAGGTTGTAAGTATTGATGATGAGGATAAGCACTCTGTTGCTTATGGTAATATGGCTGGTGTATTTATAGAAGCTATAAAAGAATTAAAAGCAGAAGTTGATAGTTTAAAACAAGAAATTAAACAATTAAAAAAATAAAATATGCCTTGTCCAAATATTGCAAATGATGAAATATCAATGCTTAAAACAGCTAGAGAAAGAACTGGAGCTGGTTATACATCAAATTTTACAATAGCACCACCAATATATATGTCAGACATACAAAGATTAAGTGGTGGCGATTCAAGTGGATCAGGTCGAAGCTATCCAGCAGTTGCATTAGCAAATCCAATCACTAACCGACCAGATGGTGAAAATCCATTGGCAATGTCTGAATTTAGTTTATACGATCAAAACCCTCCTAGAACAGCATTTATGTTTAATTATAACAGTCAGTCAAGCAATAATGCTTGTGCTTTTGCAATACCTTTTGACACATATTATCATGATGATGCAAATAATTTAGTGCCAGATAATGTAAATATTTATACTGCGTATACAACACAAACTGGAACAACTGTTGCCACAGCTGGTTATTATGCTATATACACAACTGGCGGTTCGCCAAGTGGTTCATATATTCGTGTTGGCAATAATGGATTAATAATTGAGGTTGATGATTGTTAAATAAATAAATATAAATTAAAATAAATAAATTATGGCAAATACTTATTCTTGGGAAATATCTCAATTTAACGCAAAAATACAAGAGGGTGATAATAAAAATGTTATTTATGAAATAATATTTGTTTATATAGCATCTGATGGTGAGGCAAATCCAACAACTGCTAGACAGGTTGGTGTACAACATATTGAATATAACCCAGAAAATCCTTTTATACCTTACGAGGATTTAACTAAAGAAATTGTTGTTGGCTGGTTAGAATCAACAGTTAATATAGATCAATTAAAAGAAGATGTTGATCAATTATTATATCAAAAGAAAAATCCAGTAGATGAGATTTTATATCCAAACTGGAACGATCCAGTATAAATTACTATATTTGTAATATAACTATAAATTTAATATAATGTCTAAAATTAAAGAAGAAGAATTAAAATTACTACAAGAAAGTCAAACCCAATTAAATCAAATTGTTAGTCAAATGGGCGTTTTGTCTATACAAAAAATTAATATTGACAAGCAAGAAAAATCTTTGTTAGAACAATTATCTGAAGTTGAAACAAAACAACTAGAGCTTAAGAAAGAGCTTGAGGAACAGTATGGTAAAGTTTCAGTTAATTTAGAAGACGGTTCTTACGAAGAAATACCAGAGAATAAATAATATTATGGGATTTGCAGATATGAAATTATATTTTCTTAATTCAGTAGCTTTTGTTATATCATTAACAGAAGTAGAAATTACATTAAAAATTATATTACTTATTTGCACAATAGCTTATACTATTCAAAAAACTAGAAAAATAAAATGAGCAAAGAATTAAGCGAAGACAGTAAATTTGAAATTAGTATTAAAACACTTATAGCTATAGGAGCAGGATTATCGGCTCTTATAGGTATGTGGTTTGCTTTACAAGCAGACATAGAAGAGGCAAAAGAATTGCCTAAACCAGAAATATCAAGAACTGAATACGATCTAAAAGATAAACTGGTAAGAGAAACTATCATGAATACTGGAAAGAAAGTTGAAGAAAACTCAGATGCTTTAAAAAAGATTGATGATAAGTTATTTGAAATAATTAGTAAATGAAAAAATTATTATGTGCGATATTTGTATTGGTTGCGGCATCTGTATATAGTCAAGACATAACTGTCTTGCAAATAAATGCAGAGTGGAATAAAAAAAATAATTACGATTTAAGTAACATTACTGGTGCTACTGTTAAATTTAGCTATCTAAAAGATCAACCAAACGATGTACAGAACAGTATAATGGCTGTACCTGTTATTGTTATTATGGATCAAACTGGTAGAGTAAGGATGCAATATGTTGCAGATATATCTTTGCAAATAAAAGCTACTAACTTAGAGATACAAAATACTGTTGACAGATTGAAAAGAAGTAGAAGAGCAAGCACAAATTAATGATGAGAATATTTATATGTATAATACTAATGTCAATAATAGGGTGCGGAACTTACACCCCAAAACCAATAATCAAACACGTTTTAGCGGTTACATCAGAAGGAGATACTCTTCTATTACCAATAGATAAAATACGTCCTAACATTTATCAATCTATATATCCTTTGTATGCTAGGGAATGGAATCCTTATTACTACAATAATTGGAGATATAATAACATATACTCTGGCAATATATACTATGAATCTAATAGTAGTTCTAGTAACAATAATTCTAGCAATACATCTAGCAATCATAACACAAAAGACATATCAAGAATAGATATGAACGCTATAAAAGCTAAACGAAACGATAAATAATGGTTAATATAAGTAAACACATATCTTACAAGGAAGCTACTAGAAGTGCTACAGCTCTTAGATTAGGCATAGAAAACACACCTAATGAGTATGAGTTACAAAACATGGAGATCATAGCTAAGAAAGTGTTTGAGCCGTTAAGAGAAGCAGTTGATGCTCCTATAAAAATTAATTCATTCTTTAGAAGTGAAAAACTTAATAAAGCAATTGGTGGAAGTGGTAAAAGTCAACATTGTCAAGGTAGAGCTATTGATATTGATGATGTTTACGGCAGTGTTTCTAATGCTTATATGTTTTATTATATTAAGGATAATTTGGATTTTGACCAACTTATTTGGGAATTTGGTACAGATGCTAATCCTGACTGGGTTCACGTTAGTTATGTAGACGAAGATTCTAACAGAAAAAGATGCCTTAAAGCAATTAGAGAAGACGGTAAAACTAAATATATTGATATAACAAATGTCTGATAAAAAGAAGTTTAAAGAAACTACGGTTGGTAAATTATTATTTGGTGCTGCATCAATGATTAATCCAACACTAGGTAAGGTATTAAATAGTGTAAGTTCACCACAAGAAGCGTTAGCTGAAATAGGTAAATCTAAAATATCTAATGATGATAAGATTAAGCTACAGCAAATGATTTACGATCAACAAAATAAAGAAATAGAATCTATAACTAGCAGATGGGAAGCTGATTCTATGAGTGATTCGTGGTTAAGTAAAAATGTACGTCCATTAGTTTTAGTGTGGTGTATAGTTGTATTTAGTTTAGCTGGCATTTTAGACAGCATAGAAAGCGTTCCATTTCACATTGGAGCAACTTGGAATGACACATTTGAGAAGGTAATGATGGCTGTTGTCTTAGCATATTTTGGTGGTCGTACCGCAGAAAAATCTACTAGCATATTTAAAGGATAATAAATAAATTCAATACCCTATGAATTTAATAGGTATTTTTATATCTTTGTGAATTCAATAGGGTGCGATATTCTGTTGATTTTCTTTGTTTTCAGTAAAAAGGGGTAGCATAGTGTTACCTCTTTTTTTTGTCTTTTGTCTTGCACATGACATATTTTATCTATATGTTTGTTGTATGAAAAATCTAACAAAGAAGTTGGTGCGAATTCAAGGGAGTTTGAAAGCACCTAAAAATCAAAGGAATAACTTTGGTAATTACAATTACAGAAGTTGTGAAGACATCTTAGAAGCAGTAAAACCATTACTAGCAAAAGAAGAGTTGTTATTAACAATTACTGATTCTATTGCTCCAGAACCTTTATTTGTTAATGCAGTTGCAGAGATCACTGACGGTGTAGACAAAATACAAGTCAGAGCTCAAGCAGGTATTAACTTAAATCGTAAGGGAATGGATGTAGCTCAATGCTATGGTGCATCAAGCAGTTATGCTAGAAAGTACGCTTTAAACGGCTTATTTTTAATTGATGATACAAAAGATGCAGATGCTACTAATAATCACGCTAACACGTCTAAAAACGCCTCTACGGCTGTCTTAGAGCCAAATAAAGATTGGTTAGAAGACAAAGGAGACAAGTTTGATAAAGCTAAACAAGCTATAAAAGAAAAAGGTTTTACTATCACCGATATTAGAAAAAAATATAAAGTAAGTAAGAAAGTAGAGAAATTATTATTAACCTAAATTAAATTAAAATTATGAATGAAAAAAAGTATGTAGGTAGTGGAAAAAAAGTTGGAAACTACGATTTAGTGAACTTCACAATTAGTGAAGAAAAAACACAAGATGCTTGGATTGAGTACAATGGTAAACGCTTTTTAAAGTTAACTATTGGAAATAAAAAACAAGTAGATCAATACGGTAAAACACATTCTATATGGATTGATGAATATGTGCCCGAAAATAAAGAGGCACAAGCTCCTTCGGCACCACTTCCAGCACAGGATTTACCATTTTAATTAACATTCCCCCATTACTTAATTGTTTTGGGGGATTTTAATCTTACATTATGACACAAAGAAAAAACACAAAATACGTTAACATTAATTTAGCATTTATGAATACAAACTTATCAATATCAGAAGCTACTGTATTATCCTATATAGATTCATTATCCATTAAGAAAGGTTATTGTTATGCCTCAAATGAAAGTATTTGTATGGCATTAAACTTAAACGATAGAACTTTATACAGAATATTAAAGAGTTTAGAAAACAAAGAATACATAAAAAGAGTTACAAAGAGTTTAGGCAATGACGGAAAAGAACGTAAGATTTATGTCTCTCCAGATGCCAAGAATGTCAGTTGTATGTAATACATAGTGTATTATATAAATAAATAATACATAGTGTATTATATACATAGTGTATTATAAAATATACACGAAAAAAAATACTATGCAAGAAAACTTTGTAAAAATTGGAATCGTACCTAAAGGCAAATACTCTCAACAGAAAGTAAAGTGCCCAAAATGTAGCCACACTAGGAAAAATAAAAGTGACACCTCGCTTTCTATTAATCTAGAAGATGGCTTATATCATTGCCACCATTGTGGTTGGAACGGTTCTGTAAACCCTAACATCAATATGATTAAAGAAAAAATATACACAAAACCAACTACAAGTAATTTACAAAAAATAAACTCAAACGCTATTAAGTTTTTAAATGCTAGAGGCATTACAAATCAAGTTATAGAAAACAATAAGATTACGACTACAAAAGACGGTAAAAGTGTTGTGTTCCCATATCTAAAAAACAATGAACTTGTTAATTATAAAACAAGAGGCATTAATAATAAAACATTTACACAAAGCAAAAACGGACAACCTATAATATTTAATTATGATCGTGTTGTAAATCAAGATTTTGTTATACTATGTGAAGGTGAATTAGATTCATTAAGTTGGGAGGTTGCAGGTTTTACTTACCATACGTCTGTAAATATGGGAGCACCAAACGTTAGAGACAAAAACTTAGATAAGAAATTAGAATGTATTACAAATTGTTATGAAGTGTTTGATAATGCTAAGGCAGTTTATTTATGCACTGATAATGACGAAAACGGAAGGTATTTAGAAGAGGAATTAATAAGACGTATTGGTGCTGAAAAAATTAGATTAATAGATACTAATCCGTATAAAGATGCAAATGAAGTTTTACTTAATGAAGGCATAGATTCTTTACTGCATAGATTTAAAAATGCTAGAGTGCCTAAAGTTGAAGGCATATTTGATGTTAGTGATATATACGATAGTATGTTAGACGGATATAAAAACGGTCAGGAACGAGGTTCTACAACACATATAGAAGCTATTGATAGGGCATGGACATGGCGTAATGGCGAGGTTAATATATGGACAGGTTATCAGAATGAAGGAAAAAGTATGTTTTTAAATCAGCTATCAGTATTAAAGGCATTTCATGATGGATGGAAGTTCGCAGTGTTTTCACCAGAAAATATGCCTATAAATGATTTTTTCCATGATCTTATAGAATGTTACATAGGCAAAAGTTCTGATCCTTTTTATCAAAACAATTACATGAGTGAAGCTGAATTTAAGCAAGGCATGGAGTTTATGAAAAAACACTTTTTTATTATATATCCAAAAAAAAGTTATAAATTAGAGGACATCTTTGAAAGAGCTAAGTTTTTAGTTAAGACAAAAGGTATACGTTCTTTAATTATTGATCCGTACAATACTGTACAACACAGGATGCAAAGAGGTGAAAGAGAAGATTTATACATTAGTAGATTTATGAGTGAGCTAAAAAGGTTTGCCGTAGAAAATAAAATCTCTGTTCATTTAGTTGCACACCAAGTTACGCCACAAAAAGATGATAATGGAAGGTATAGAAAACCAGATGTTAACACTATTAAAGGTGGTGGGACATTTGCAGATAAAAGTGACAATGTACTTTTTGTATGGCGACCAAATAGAGCATTAGATTTTAGTAATACTCAAGTTACATTTGGCAGTCAAAAAATAAAGAAACAGAAATTAGTAGGTTATCCACAAGACATTGAAGGTATAACTTACCATAGAAAATCGAACAGATATTATTTCAATAATCAAACACCCTTTGATGACGTTGATAATATCAGATGCGAAAACGAGCTAGAGTAGATGCTAACCAAAAAAAGATTGTCTCTCAAATCAGAGAGGTAGGATGCTCTGTCCTCCACACTCACCAATTAGGCAAAGGTGCTCCTGATATTATAGTAGGATATGCAGGTAATAATTATCTTATAGAAATTAAAGACGGAGATAAACCGTTAGCACAACAAAAACTAACACCAGACGAAATAAAGTTTCAAGCTGAATGGCAAGGTAATTATTATGTTGTGAATTCATTTGATAAACTTAGAGACATAATATTTAAAGATGAGCTCTAAGATATTAGACATATTAGCTAAGAGACACGATGAGTGGATTAAAATGGCTAAAAGCTTTAAGCTAAACAATAATGATGCAAAGGAGTTAGTTCAAGAGATGTACCTTAGAATGTATAATTACACTAAGGATGTAAATCGTATTATGTATAATGATAATGAAATAAATACATTTTACATTTATATAACATTAAGGAATTTGTATTACAGTAATTATACAAACTATAAAAAGAAAAAAAAGATTACTGTATTTACAGATATTGATGATGAAAAATACAATTATATTATTAATAATATAGCGTATAATGAAGACGAGATATTACACAATTATAATAAGAAAATTGATCTTGAGGCATTATATAATAAAATAGATAATATAATAGACGATTGGTATTGGTACGATAAAAAATTAACTAAGTTGTATTTGAATACCGAAATGAGTATGCGAGACATAAGCAAAGAAACTAAAATAAGTTTAAGTTCAATATTTAATACATTAACAAATGCAAAAGAAAAAATTAGACAAGAAAGCAAAGAAGAGTACAAAAAGTACAAAAGCTAAAGGTTTAGGCGATACAGTCGAACAAGTGTTAGAAGCTACTGGAATAGCTAAAGTAGCTAAGTGGGCACTTGGTGAAGATTGTGGCTGTGATGAACGTAAAGCTAAACTAAATTACTTATTCCCTTATTATCAGCCAGAGTGTTTAACGGAAGACGAATACAATATTTTAGATAAATATTATACTGAGGCAAAACCAACTGTAACGCCAGAAAAACAACAAGAGTTACTTACTATATACAATAGGGTTTTTCATCAAAAAATGAATTTAACAAGTTGTTCGTCATGCTTTAAAAACAACTTACATAAGAAATTAGAACGAGTGTATAAAGAATATAATATATAATTATGCCATTTTTAAAACCAAAGAAATACGAAGAGAAAGCTACGTTTATGGCAAGGTTCATGAACAATGCTAAAATGATCTTAGAATACCCAGATACTAAACAACGTTATGCAGTAGGCATGGATGTTTGGAAAAAGAATTTTATGTAATAGTTGTATAAGTCATTTCTTTTATTAACTTTGTAAGTGAATAACAAAGAGAATATGAAAGCAATACTTTATACACTAATTTTATTTACATTGTTTAACTGCTCAGATAACTGCGATTTAAGTCACTATCCTTCGGCTCCTTACTTTGATGAACCTTATCATGCAGAGTACGGAGACAATACCGTAAAATATATTTATTTATGCAGAGACGGTTCTAATAGTGAGGTTTACACTTACTATATAGAAGGAGGTTGTTGGGAGTATTACGTTTCATATCAGTATAACTATAATTGTAATTAATATGAAAGAACCAATAATCACACTAGACAATGAGATGCATGATAGACATGAGCTCACACAAAAAGCAATTCAAGATAGCTTTTATTATGGCTACTTAGCAAAAGCTTGTTTATCAAGTAGTGCAATAAGTCAACTACTTAAATCACCATTAGAATACTTAAATCAAATAAACCTGCCTACTGAATCAGATGCACTAGCTCAAGGATATTTATTTCATGCTAGTATATTAGAAGAGGATAAATTTAACGAGTGTTTATTCTTAGATGTTAAGACAAAGGCAAATAAAGAATATAAACTTGCCAAAGAAGAAAGGTGGGATGTCTTTACTGTAAAGGATAGAGACAAAGCATTAAGATTAAGAGATAGATTTTATAATTGTAAACCTGCAAGTGAACTTATAGAGAATAGTGAGTTTGAAGTGCCTATGGTTAATAATTTAATGGGATACCCTTTTAGAGCTAAGGCAGATGTTTTAGGTCAGTATTTAATAGATTTAAAGACAACTCAAGTTTTATCGGCATTTAAGTACAGTGCCAATAAATATAATTATGATAGTCAATGTTACATATATTGTAACCTGTTTGGTAAAAGTTATAAAGATTTTAAATACATTGTTATAGATAAATCACCAACAAATGAAATTGGTATTTTTAATGTCAGCGAAAATTTCTATTTTAGTGGTGAGCAAAAAGTTGAGTATGCTATAAAAGTATATGAAAACTATATTAAGAATGAATTTGATTTAGAAAACTACCTAGTAGAAGACACTTTATAAATGGAAAATGAATATTTAGATTACTTAGATTGTTATGAAGACACTCTATTATGTCTAAAGAAAAGAGTAATAACAGAAAACGAAATACCTATATTAATCGAGCAATACGAATTAGAAGAGCATTATGAATGTTGCAGTGCAATGTTACACGCTTTAGAGGATTACAAAGCTCATCAAAATTATTTAACATGATTTCACCAAAACACATAATAGAAAAAATAGTTGAACTATCTAGGATCAATGTATTTGAGAATACTAGAAAAAGAGAATATGTAGAAGTACGATCTTTATTAAATCATATACTTTATAATCACAAACGAATGACTTTGTTTAGAATTGTAAGAATATATAAAAAGTATGGATGGGAAGTTAATCACGCTACTATATTACATTCATTAAGAACTTATGAGGTTCATAAGAATTACAATAAAGATTTAATAGTATGGGAACAAAAGATTGTTGACAAAATAAACAAAATGGATAATTATAGTAAAAGAGAATATATTAAAAGCAAAGTAAATTATCTTAACAATAAAGACGTTGATGAGTTAACTATGGTTATTAGCAATATGGTTGATAAAGAATTACAGTATGCAGAATAAATACAGGAAGCTTTTACAAAAGGAATCGCCTAACTTATACAAGAGTTATGAGAATATTGTTGAAGAGCAGTTTGAACTCTTTGCTAAAAAACAATTAGATTATGGCATTAGTAATATAAGCACTGGTGCAAACTTAGAAACTAAGGAAGGTAAAGATTTTGCTTTACATGGTTTGTGGTTTAGAATGAATGACAAAATAAGTAGATGGAAAAATCTAATTATTAAGAATCGTAAAGGGAACAACGAAACTCTCTTAGATACATATCAGGATTTAGGCAATTACTCTATTATATGCCAACTAATTAAAAAAGGTTTATGGAAGGAGTAGACAACGAAAACAAAAAGAAAAAAGACGGAAGAGCAAACAACGGTGCTTTAAAAGGTATTTACAGAGGACAAGGACGACCACCAAAGGCAAGAGAAAAAAAGCTAGGTAACTATGCTTTGGGAGCTATGAAAAAGGTGTTTGGTAGTGAAGAGAAGGCGTGGCTAGAACTAGCTAAACAAGCTCAAGATAGTTTCCCTCACATGAGATTACTTTGGGAATATAAGTACGGTAAACCAAAAGAGTTAAAAGAGTTAAATGTAAAAACAGAAGTTAACATCCCTATTATAGATTTTGCAGATAAGGAAAAAATAATTGACATTGAATCAGAAGATATAAAAGATGAAGAAACTAAACCTCAATAAAAAGTATCAAGCTTTATTTAACTCTCAAAGTCGTTACTTTGTAATTACTGGAGGGAGGGGTTCTGGAAAATCATTTGCTACAAACACATTCTTAGTATTACTAACTTACGAAAAAGGACATAGGATATTATTCACTCGTTATACTATGACCTCAGCAGGTATGTCAATTATACCAGAGTTTATAGAGAAGCTTGAGTTAATGGGCGTACTCGATCAGTTCACTGTAAACAAAACAGAGATCATAAACAATTTAACAGGCAGTTCAATATACTTTAGTGGTATTAGAACATCAAGCGGAGATCAAACGGCAAAGCTTAAATCTATACAAGGTGTAAGTACATTTGTGTTAGACGAAGCAGAAGAGCTAACAGATGAGGAAAGTTTTGATAAGATTGATTTCAGTATTAGGTCGAAGCTCGTTAAGAACAGATGTATATTAATTCTAAACCCTACTACAAAAGAGAACTGGATATACCAAAGGTTTTTTCAAAATAGAGGAGTGCCAGACGGACATAATGGAACTAAAGAAAACATAACTTATATACATACTACTTACCAAGACAACTTAGATCACTTGTCTAAATCGTTTGTTAAGCAAATAGATGTAATGAAAGTTAGACGACCAGAGAAGTTTAAACATCAGATTGAAGGAGGATGGTTAGAATCAGCAGAAGGAGTTATATTTAAGCATTGGAACATAGGTAAATTTAATGATGAGATAGATTCAATATTTGGCATGGACATAGGGTTTTCAGTCGATCCAAGTGTTTTAGTTGAGGTAGCAATAGATAAAGACAGGAAAGTAATTTGGTTAAAAGAACACTACTATAAAAAAGCATTAAGCACAACACAAATATATGAATTGAATAGACGTTATGCAGGTGGCAATTTAATTGTAATGGATAATAGTGAACCGCGACTTTTGTCTTCCATAAAAAACAAAGGATTAAATGTAATACCTACTATAAAAAAGAAAGGCAGTATTCTCGCAGGTGTCTCGTTAATGCAGGATCACCAAATAATTATAGATGATAAATCTGTGAATTTAATTCGTGAATTTAATAACTATACTTGGAAGCTTACAGGTGCAATTCCTATTGATAAATTTAATCATGGTATTGATGCCTCAAGATATGCAATTCAATATCTATTAACTAGATCAGTGCCACATGGTAGCTACTTTATTAAATAAAAAATGAAGATAGGAAACGTTTACATATTAGACAAGTACGAACAACAAATTGTTGAACTAAGTGCATATCAAAGAGATAAAAACAAAAGGGATACAGGTTGGCATGGACATAAAACAGTAAACGAAACTGGAGAGTTAGATTTAGATATAGTTGGGTTCGGTGCTGAGTTTATATTTTGTAGAGAACTAAATCTATACCCTGACTTTAAAATACATAATACGTCTAAAGTAAATGGCACTGACAATTATGATGCAATTTACAAAGGCAAAACTATTGATGTGAAAGTTAATAGAAATTATAAAAATCCTTTGATGATACCTGCCTATGCTAAAACAGATTGTAATTTGTTTGCTCTGTTTAGTTGCATATACCCTAGATATAGATTTGAAGGGTTTGCCACAAACGAGATGGTTTTTGATAAATCTAAACTGAGAATGACTAGAGTCATGGCTTATGTTACTGAAAAAACAGATTTATTAGAGATAACTCAAGTTTTTTAGTAAATTGTTATATTTATAACAAAAAATATTTAATTTGTTATATTTCTACATTTATTTGTCAGTTGGAGAATTAATTACTATATTGAACACAGTTCATTGAAATATTGTTTAACTAAAAACTAAAAACATGCAAACAAACAGATTTAAAAAATCTTTTGGAGGTAGAGAAAAGTTCTTTACTAAAAAAAGTCAAAAAACAAAAAAGAATCTTTATGTTGGAGATTGTGTAGTGAGAGCAATAGCACACGCTACAAAAAAACCTTATAAGGAGGTTTGGGATCAATTAATGGATTTGTCTAAAAAGACATTACAAATGCCAAACGAAGAAATTAATTATAGCTCTTACTTAAAGAGTATAGGTTGGCAAAAACAAAAACCTTTCAGAAATCCAAACAACAAAACTATAAGGGTTGCTCATTTTCCTGCTGAACCTAGAGGCAAGTATATAATTTCAACAAGAAATCATTTAACTTCTATTGTAAATCGTGTTCACTTGGATACTTGGGATTGTGGAGGATACAGAGCTAACAGTTTCTGGATTAAGAAATAAGAAGTAGGGGAGGGTAAAACCTCCCTTTTTTAAAAAAAGATTTGGTCAGTTGGAAATAATTAACTAGATTTGTGTATAACTAATAAATAAAACTATGAAAACAATGAAACAAAGAGAAAAAATAATTGAATTAGCTGATGGTATTGTAGATTACATTACCGAGCAAATGATTATGCCAAGAATATTTGAAGATTTTGGGCATGAGTTAGAAGCTGAGGAATATGAGGATATATCAAATAAAGTATATAATCAAATTAAATTAAGAATGTAATGAAAGCAAAGAAAGAAATTATTAACAAACACTTTAAACTAAAAAACGATTGGATACAAAACAGTAATCAAAATCGTATGTTAGAACTATTAAATAAACAATTTAAAACAAAGAAATCATGATAGTAAAATTAGCAGTTCATTATGAACAAGAAAGAACAGATAAAAAAGACAATAACAATGGTTTGTTACATGGCATATACCATTATGATGTGCCTAAAAAAGATTTAGATACAGACGATATGTTTAACAATGACATTGTTCATGTTGAATGGTATAAAACAAAATTAGAAAGAAATAAACAATTAAAATTATAACATTATGAGTTGGATAGAAAACGAAACCTTTGACCATTACAGAAAAAGAGTAAATCAAATAGAAAAATCAATTAACCTATTAAGAAGTCATGGCTACACTGTTGTAGATTTAGAAGGCAAAATAGTAGAAGAAAAAGTAAAACAACAATGATAGTTAAAAACACATATACAATAACAGAAAATATGGGTTGTTATGATCTTGAAATAGATTATGAATACTACCATAAAACACCTACACACTTTGATCCACTAGAAGACAGGTTAGACATCAAAGAGGTACGATTAAACGGAATGGATATAACTAAATTTTATTGGGATTATCTTAATGAAGATATGTTTGATGAAGTTTATGAGTACGCAACAGAAAACAAATACGAAACAATATGAGAAAGTGTAACAAATGTTCGGCAATAATAGAACAGAAAGCAAAACAATTATTCTGTTATAATTGCAAAGGGTATAAGATGCCTTACGAAACTTATAAATTTTATTCACTAGCAAACCAATTTGAAAACAAATAATATGAAAGTAAACAGAGTATACAAAACAGTACGCCCAATGAAAAAGTTTGGCAATTTAATAAAGGATATTTTTATGCCAAAGGAATCTAATCACTTTTGGATTAGAGTAAAAGAAATCGCAGAAACTCAAGAGGAAAAAGAAGAGCAAATTTATGCCATAATAGAATTATTAAATAATAGAATAGATACAAAAATATGACACACTTAGAAGATTTAAACCGAATCGAGATTAACCATTTAAGAGATTTACTTAGAAATGTAAAACAAGAGAATGAGAATTTAAAAGATATGAATCGAACACTACAAGCCACTGTTGAATTATATCTACAACAACAACAAGAGGAATATACAGAGAGTAAAGCATGAGGCATTATTTCATAAGAGAGTTAGCAGTGTTTAAATTTAAACGACTTAAGAAAGCTACAAAGAGAGCAAAGCTTTTAGTTGATGAAGATGATAATTTAATATGGGTGCCAAATTTTATGGTAAGTAAATACACATGGAATAAAGAAACTCAAGAGGTTAAAATATTAGTATCGCCAAAGTATCTTGTCTCTGTTCTTAACTTACCAATAGAAAAGAAGTTTGTATATAAAAGGCATGATAAGAATAAATTCAAAACATGAGAGTTCTAACGTTTGAAATAAAAGAAGTAGGGCAAGAGCCATACCAAAAGCAATTCAATACGGATAGATCAATTCAATGGACAGTTCAACAGTATTCAAGGCATAGAGCAATTCAATATATGAATTTAATAACGAAATAAGTAAAAAATAATATAATATTAAAATAATTATAATATTGTTTGTCAGTTGGAGAATTAATTATATATTTGTGTAAACTTAAAATAAAAACAATGAGAATATTAGAAACAAAAATTTACACTATTGACGAACACCCAAACAAAGAATTATGTTTTAATTACATTCGAGATAATTGGCATCATTTAAACGAACATTCTGTAAATGAAGTATCACAAAGTATAAAAGCATTATCAGAGGTTATTGGAGGAAGCTACAATTATTCAATAGGACAATTTGAAGATAGGGGGGAGTTTATCTCTTTTCTTGATTATGATAAAGAAGAGTTAATGAAGTTAAATGCCATAGAATGCCCGTTAACGGGAGTAACATGGGATATAGATTTAATTGAAGGAATGCAAAAAGATGATAATAATAAAGTTTTAAATGCATTACATAATCATAGTAGATATGTTTATTCAAACGAGGGTTTATTAGAATTATGTTTTGCAAATGATTATGAATTTAATGAACAAGGCAAAGCAATATCAGAAGTTGAATATCTATGAATTTAATATAAATTTAATACCTATGAATTCAATATAAATTCAATATACATAAATTTAATAGTTTTGTTTGTTTGTTTGCCCTCCTGCATTTTGTAGGGGGGTTTTTTGTTGGATAACTTGCAAAGCTAAAAACAATAAAAGCAAGAAAGCAAATTAATATTCTTATTTAGAATTAATATAAATTAATAGTTATTAACGAACTTTGTGAATTATTTTATATATTTGTCATGTTATTGTGGTTGACTTAGTCAGTAAAAGGTCAGAACAGCGTCAACAAAATCAAAACAGCAACAATGCTATAAATTGTAAAAAGGTGTAAAAAAAGAGCACCTACTCTTAGACAAATCAAAATCTTTATAATTTAAATTAATAACTATGAAAACAAAAATAAAAAAGCTATTCGCAAAGATCATTTTAAGCGACTTATTTATTAAAGTGTTTGTATATTCATGCGCTTTTATTTTAACCTTATTATTAACCCTAGAAATTTAAAACAATATGAAACAAAAAATATTTAATCCAAGAATTTTTGAACAAACAGACGACAAAAACATAACCTGGTTTGAAGTTGTATACTTTGTTAATTATGGCAAAAAGAATCAAGACATAATTTGCGAAAGTTTCGACACACTAATAGAAGCTAAAAATCATATTAAAAAAAAATCGGTTGGTTATAGAATAACTAGAAATTTAATATAATAAAACAATGAAAACAATAAAGAAAATTAAAACTTATTCCATGAGTTCACCTAGAACAGGCAACCCTGTTGCAAATCAATTCGAAATATACACGCCAGAAGGTAAATACTTCCAAAGTTATCGAAGTATTATTGCCTTTGTAGATAAGTTCGGACAAATTATGTTAGATGAATATTACCATAATTATTCAAGAACAACAAGCAAATATTTAACGCAATTTCTTGACATGAACACAAAGGAAAGAACAAACGCAATTAAAAACAAAGAGATAATATTAACTAATTTAAATTAAGATTATGAATTTATACTATAACAATTCAGGATATTTAATTATATCGGATGAATTAAACGGACAATATGAAAGCATGAGTTTTTTATATTATTCGAAACAAGAAGCGAAAAGAATATTTAAACAAAAGTATTCCAAATATTATCACAAAAACGGACACAAAATAAAATAAAGATTATGCACAGATTAGAAAAAAACATACTGCACCATGCAAACAAAAGAAGAGAACAAAGAAAGTTCGCAGAGCTTACAAGATATTTATATAAAGAAATAGAAACCGATGATCATGCTATAAATTATTTCAATAATATAAAACAGCATCTCAAAGAACATAATGAATATTTTTTGACAAACTATAAAACATTAGAAGAGTTTAACAATAACGAACCTCACAGAATTATTATTAAATTAAATTAAATTAATCTTTTAACGCCTTTTATTAAAAATTAACCTCCTTTTCAGGGGGTTTTTTTATTCCTCACATTTTGTTAGATTCCTGACATTTAGTTAATTATGATTAATTAAATATTGAAAATATATATTTCTTTTCTTAATCAGCTCTACAAAGCCATATTAAGCTATCTAACGTTAGATTTAACACACTTTAATTGCATAGTGGTATATTCATATAACTTGATCAATTTAAATGCATTAGAAAGCTTTAAAATGATTATTATTTATTTTATATCTTATTTTTATGTAATATTTAGACACTCTACCTGTTTTGCACCCGTGTGGTGTAAGGAACTAACTTTCTCTACACTTCATACTTTCCATCTGACACTTGTATATCCTTTATGAATTCAATACCTTTATAAATCTAATACCTTATGGCACGCAAAAAAAACAAACTTGTAACTTACGATGAGAATTATCTTAGGCACATATCCTTTTGCATAGACAACAACATAAAGATATATGCCGTGCCAAAGAATCAACGAGAATATTATGTTGAAGTAAATGATAATGGTAAAATAGTTCGTTCACCAGAACCTTATGGATTAAAACAATGGAGTGATAAGATCATAGAGCTATATACATTCTACTACTACAAACATAACCCAACCGACAAATAGTCAGATAATTTATATTATATATATATTACATAGTGTATTATATTACATAATGTATTATATTGCATAGTGTATTATATTACATAGTGTATTATATACATAGTGTAATACATAATGTATATATACATATATATTACATATATATCTGACATATATTCAGTTGGAATAAGTAAAGTACAAAAACAATCTAAATTATTATTTATTATATGGCACTAAAACAAATTGAACTAGAAGTACCAACAACTCTATCTGACATTAAACTTTGGCAATACCAAAAGTATATGAAAGTAATAGAGCAAAACAAAACAGAAGATGCCGAAGAAAAGGATCAAATAAACGATTTCCTAAACATGAAGCTTGTAGAAATATTCTGTAACGTTTCATTAAGAGACGTTAGTAGAATACCTTTAAAAGAATACGAAAAGGTGTTATCAATATTAAATAAGGCATTTGAGGAAAAACCTAAATTAATACAGAGATTTAATTTATTAGATGTAGATATGGGGTTTATACCTAAACTAGATGACATTACACTCGGTGAATATGTAGATATAGAAAGCAATCTTACTAATTGGGAAAAAATGCACAAAGCTATGGCTGTTTTGTATCGTCCTGTTAACTTTAAATCCAAAGATAAATACACTATATCTCCATACAAGGTAAATGAAGAAATACAAGAGTTGATGAAAGATATGCCATTAGATGTGGTAATTAGTTCAATGGTTTTTTTTTACAGTTTAGGGAAGGAATTACTAGAAGTTATACCGAGATATTTGGCACAACAACTGAAGAAAGAGGATATGCAGATGCTAGACAATCATTTGCAAAAAAATGGAACTGGTATCAATCAATTTATGCACTCGCTAAGGGAGATGTCAGAAACTTCAATGCAGTTACCGAGCTTCCACTCTACCAATGTTTAAATTATTTAGCATTTGAAAAAGAGAAAACAGACATAGAACAACAAGAATTAAAAAAAGCATATAAAAGATGACAAGTTTTTACGACATATTAGACAAACTTAAAACATACCTTCAAGGTAATAACAATGTAAACTCAGTTACATTTGGAGATATATTTGAAGTTGATTTAGCTAAACAAACTATATTTCCTTTATCTCACATTATTGTAAATGGATGTACGTTTCAAGATCATGTAGTGCAATTTAACCTACAGATAATTTGTATGGATATTGTTAACGAAACAAAAGAAAATGAAAAAGATTTAAATAACTACTTTCACGATATAAACAACAAACAGGATGTATTAAATACTCAATTTGCGGTAATCAACGGGTTGCAATCTGCACTTAGAAGAGGAGAGTTGTTTTCTGACTTATATCAAATAGATACAGATTATACCGCTAATATGTTTGAAGACAGGTTTGAGAATCTTCTTGCTGGTTGGAGCTTAGACATTACAATTACAGTGGCAAATAATCAAATATCAGATATTAATGCTAATGGTCAATCTCCTTGCTAATGAGTTTAAAGTTAAAAAATACCGAGAAATACCTAAAGAAATATACAGAAACACTATTAAATCGTCTTGTTTACGAAACATCGAGAATTGATAGAACAAGAACATATAAATCTGGTACAATTACAGGATCAATAACAGCAACAGGTAAATTAGAACAAAGTTTTGAAATTAATCATAATAAGAAAAAAAACACTTTTGATCTTTTAGGCAACTCTTATGGTGAAGCTGTAGACGAAGGAACTACATCTTCTAATCCTCCTGTTAGAAAATTAATAAACTGGTTAATATCAAAAAACAAAACACTCAAGGATTCTAAAAACAATACTATAGATATGAGTGATTTTAAAAAAGTAAGAAGAGTTGCTTTTGCAATACAGAAATCATTAAAGCTACAAGGAATACAAAAAACTGGTTTTATTTCTAAAACAATAAAAGATGAATTTATAAAATTAAACACAATATATAACCCAATAATTAAAGATATAGAGTTAGATTTAGATAATATATTATTAAGAGCTGGTTATAAAAAAACAGGTAAAGAAACTTATTTAATAGAAAAACAAATAAATAAATAATGTCAACAATAATAAATACTAGATCACCGTTTTACAAAAAGATAACTAATTCATCTTTACATACAGCAAAACTAGAGCTGTATATTTGGACAGGTGTATACTCAGATAGAGCAGCTACAGATAAAAGATATACATTAACAAAAGAAGAAATTGGAGGTAATAACTTTGTTACTTATGAATTAAGTAAGTTAATCAGGGATTACATGATTACAGAATATAATAATTATTCTACAGATTCTCTTTGGGTAGATGCTGTTGTAGAGATTAGAGATTCTAGTAATGCTATTGTACAAGTTGGCGGATCAGATACAACAACAAGTACATATTTGGCAATAGATGGTTACGGTTACTTTGAGGATGGTGCTAATCCTAGAAGCACACAGTATACAACCCCTATGTTATTGCAAAATAATACTACAATTTATTATAGCGATGGACAAGACATAAGAATACCTGTATATGCCGAAGCTGCAACTGTAACAGCTACACTGTCTCCCAGCGTTACTGATCCTGACGTAAAATGGAATTTAGCTGATATATTCTGGCAAGCAGGTAGTGATACTTGGAATGGAGGTAATTCAAACTTATCTGTTACAGATAATGGTAATAGCGATCAGAAAATACAATATTTAATAATTATTGGCACACAAGATTTAGTTGATAATTCAACACTAACTTTATCTAGTAATAATTCTTCATACTCTACAAATACTGTTATCACGCTAACAAAGGTATGTGAACCTAAGTATGTTCCACTTAGTATTATATTTTACAATAAATATGGTGCTCTACAAAATATGTGGTTCTTTAAGAAATCTACTACAGATATAAATATAACATCTGAAACGTTTAAGAATAACATGATTGACTTTGATAACTCAGGAGGTACTCCTAGTTATGCACTTACAAAACACCAAGAGAAAAAATTTATTGCTAACGGTAAAGAATCTATTACAATAAACTCTGGGTTTTACGATGAATCGTTTAACGAGGTAGTTAGACAAATGTTATTATCTGAACAAGTATGGATTTATGATGGCAGTAGTACTTTGCCTATAAATTTAAAATCAAATACATTACAGTTTAAGAAATCTGTAAACGACAAATTAATTAGCTATACTATATCATTTGAGTATGCCTTTGATAAAATAAATAACATTATATAGTGAGACAAGTTGTATTATACATAAAAGACAATAGTGGAAACTATCAGTTAACAGAAATGTTTAAAGATGAAACTATAACTATAACATCTAAACTACAAGACGTTAGAGATATATCTAAAGTATTTACTGACTTTAGTCAACCCTTTACAATACCTGCATCTAAAGAAAACAATAAAATATTACAACACTGGTATAACTTTAATATAGATGTGACTTATGATACAGACGGTGTTATAACTACTGGTTTTGATAATAGAGTTAAAAGAGATGCTTTACTTGAATTAGATTATGCTCCTTATAAAGCAGGTAAGATAGATTTAGAATCTGTTAACATGAGAAATGGCAAACCATTTTCTTATACACTTATTTTTTATGGCAATACAGTTTCATTAAAGACATTAATGGGTGACGACAAATTAAACACACTTAATTATTTAGATGATAATTACAATCACGATTACAATGCTACTGATATTAGAGCTGCCGTAAGAAATGGTAAATTCTCTGAATCTATTATATATCCATTAATATCACATACTAAAAGATTTTATTACGATAGTGAAAACAGTTTACCACAATTTAGTGGCAATTTATATCACAACTCATCTAACCCTTCTGACAATCAAGGATTATCTTGGACAGATGTAAAACCTGCTGTAAAATGTTTAAATGTAATAGAAGCTATAGAATCTAAATATAATATAACTTTTACTAGAGATTTCTTTGGATCATCAGCATTTTCTAATTTATATATATGGTTAAGCAGAAACAAAGGACCTATAGGTGGTGATGATGATGATGGTGTATTAAAAACAAGAATACTTGGAGATTGGTCAAGAACATCTGGTTATACTGGTTTTACTGTGTCAAGTACAGTGTGGAGTTTTTCTACAGTTAGATTTACTAATACATTTACAGGTCAGCTAGATGTGACTGTAGATACTGCTGACGCTTCAAAAGTATATACATTAAAAGCATTAGATTTAGAAAATGGTACAGTAGTTGCAGAATCGACTGGCTTGTCTGGTGACGAAACTCTATCTGTTGAGTTTTTGTTTACTGGCACACATCAAATAAGATTTGTAATGGAATCTACAGAATCTATTTCTTTTAGTTCTACACTTGAAATAGAAGAATATATTTATTCTAGTGACACAACTAATACTGCTGTATATTCAACTGGATCAATTAGCTCTACAGAACAAATTATTATTACTGAAAATACTCCTGATATAAAAAACATAGATTTCTTAACAGGTATATTTAAAATGTTTAATCTAACAGCTTATTTTATAGACGATATATCTGATTCTGATTATGGTAAAATATATGTAGACACATTGGACAATTACTATTTAACAGGAACATATTATGATGTTAGTGCAGATATAGATGTTAAAACATCTGAAATAAATGCTCCGACAAACTATAGTGGAATTGATTTTGTATATGAAGAACCTAGCACTTTAGTTTCTATAAATCATGAAGAACAATTTAATGATGTGTTTGGTGATGCTCATGTTAGAAGAACTAATATTGATAAAACAGAAATATATAAAGTAGAAGCTCCATTTGAACACATAAAGTATGAAAGAATAATAGATACTAATAAAACATCTACATCACCATACTCTACAATAGTTTCTCCTACACCATATATAACAGATATACAGTGGGGATATTCTGCTGATGGTGAATTTAATGGCACTTTTACACCTAAAGTACAAGGTGCTGCAACCAGTACTTTATCTAATAAACTAAAAGACACTAACCAAGAATTTAACAATAAGGTAGAGGTTGGCGATGTTGTAAGAAACTTAACAGACAATACATCTGCTAAAGTTACTGTAGTTGATAGTGCAGATACACTTTCTTTATCTAGTGATATTATGGCAAGTGGAGAAAGTTATATGATATTAGGAGATTACACTGAGCTTGGTAATTATGAGCCAGTATTATGTAAACCTTTAGTTTTCTATGGTATTAGAGAAACAATGGGTTCTACAAAAAAAATAAACTGGATTAGTGGCGGTTCTGCTGGGTTAAGTTTTTATTATCGACCATCAAACACTAATATAGAAGGCACAACTAGCGTTCCTCCTACATACACTATAAATTTTGACAATGAAGTTGATGAATGGAACTTAACAGATTATAGCGATCAAACTCCTCCCAAATCTACCAACTCTTTATTTAAGAAATTTTATGAGGATTATGTAGAAGATTTGTTTGATGTAAAAAAGAGGATATTTAAAGTAAAGGCACATTTGTCAATGGAGGTTATTATTAACCTAAAATTAAATGACACTTTGATTATAAACAATCAAGCGTTTAAAATTAATTCTATAACTACTAATTTACAAACAGAAATGAGTGAATTAGAGCTATTAAATGTTGTAGACAATTATTTACCTACAGCTAACTCGTTAACTGACATAGGACCACTCAATAATTTAAATAATGTATATTACTATAGTAGTTCTATTGGAGAAGCTTCTAATTTAGCTATTGGTGATGTTTTATATACAGACACATCATTAACAAACACATTAAGTGCAGGAACATATTATCAGGATAACACAAATGATGTACCTACACATTATTGCTATTTAGCAGAACCATGTTCAGACACATATATAGCGATTAATTCATCAGGACAAATTACAAACATACAATGCGAATTTTGCCCTTAAAATATAATTATGATAAAAAATATACTTGACTTATTAAATGCAGATCACTGGTATGGTGTTAGCGAGAATGTAGAAATTGCAAAAGGTAAATATGCAGGAGTAAAAGATTTTAAACAAATGAAAGAACAACTAAAAAGAATAAGACATGGCAAGTAAAAAAATACTTATACAGGTTATACTTGATGATAAAAATGTAGCGTCAAAAACAACTAAAATATCCAAATCTGTTGATGATGTAACAAGAGCACAACAAAAATATTTTCAAGCATTACAACCTACAAACGTAGCTATTGCTAAATACAAGATTTTAACAGATGAAGCTAATGCAGCAACACAAGCTAAAGCTTTAGCGGAATTAAACGCTACTGAAGCAACTAAGGCAGGTAGAGCACAATCAGGATTAAATAATGCTATACTTTTAGAAACAGGTCGTTTAGCTTCAGACGCTTCGTACGGTTTTAATGGTATGGCTAATAACTTAGGTCAATTAGTTACGTTATTTCAATCTTTTGCAAGAACTAATGGAGGTGTAATCGCATCGCTAAAAACATTAGGTAAATCATTAATGGGTACTGGTGGTGTATTAATTGCTATACAACTTTTAATATCTTTTTTACCTAACCTTGAAAGATTGTTTAAGAAAAATGCAGAAGCAGTTGATGAAGAAACTGAAGCTTTAAAAAGACAAAATGAACAGTTTAGAGACAACATAAAACTTCGTAGAAATAATGCTGAAGCGGCTAAAGATTTTATAAATGTATTTACACAAGATTTTCAAAACATATTAGAATCTATTGATTACGATTCTAGTAAAACAGAAGCAAAGCTATATGAAATATCTGAAGCTTTTATGAAACTAGGTATTGAAAGAGCAAAGATATTAAAAGATGAAGATGTTGCACAGGGTGATAGAGTTCGTGTTGCCGTTAAGTTAATAGAAATATATAATAAAGAAACAAAAGCAATACAGATAAGAGCTAAAATACAAAAGCTAGCGGCAAGAGAACAAAATGATAATACTAGGCATAATATAAGAATATTAAAAGAACAGTTGACAAAAACAAGAAAAGATATATTTTCTTTAAATGATGATATAGATAATTTATTAAGTGAAGGTGTTATTGTTGAACCTTTTAGAGATAAAGTTAAAAAAATATCTGAATTCACTAAAATGGAGTTTGAAGGTTTATTTGAATACCTCAAAGACAAAGGCAGTGATTTTGATTTTTACTTACAGAAATTATTAGATGGTTGGTCGATTTACCAGATTGAAGCTTCTCTAGCTGCTGAAAAATCACTAAAAGGTGCAGGAGATGCAGGCGTAAAAGCTTTAGATGATCTAGTAAAATCTGACGATAAATATACAAAAAAGAAAAAAGACAATTCTAAGATTATACAAAAATTAGAAGATGAAGAACGAAAAATACGCAACCAACAATTAAAACAAATAGCAAGTAACTTAAATACTGCTGCTGGATTGTTTGGAGAAAATACATCAGCAAATAAATCTATGAAAATAGCTTCTGCAATCATAAACACTTATGCTGGTGCTAACGAAGCTTTAGCTGGTCCAGTACCACTTAATTTTGTAAATGCCGCAGCAGTTATTGCAGCAGGTATTGCAAACGTTAAGAAAATAAAATCAGTTAAAGTTCCAAATGAGAGAGGATCATCAAGTGCACCTTCTTCAACTACCATAGAAGCACCAGATTTTAATGTAGTAGGACAGTCAGCTACAAGTCAATTAGTAGGAGCTGTACAAGGTCAATTTGGCGGTGCACTTAAAGCTTATGTCGTTAGTTCAGAAATATCATCAGCTCAAGAATTAGACAGAAAAATAAACACAACATCCGTTATAGGTTAATTATATAAATCAATTTAATATGAAAATAGTAGAACTAATTATAGACGAGGAACAAGAATTCTCAGGAATTGAAGCAATATCTATTGTAGATGAACCAGCAATAGAAGAAAACTTTATTGCATTATCTAAACAACATGAAATAAAACTTGCTGAAGTAGATAAAGAAAAAAGAATATTAATGGGTGCTGCTTTAGTGCCTAACAAAAACATCTATAGAAGAAATGGTGAAGATGAGTATTATATATTCTTTAGTGACGAAACAGTAAGAAAAGCATCTGAATTATTCTTAATGAGAGGTAATCAAAATAAATCTACATTAGAACATCAAGCTGAATTATATGGTTTATCTGTTGTTGAATCTTGGATTATAGAAGATGATGTGCATGATAAATCAAGAAAATACAATATGGATTTACCAGTAGGTACTTGGATGGTTTCTATGAAAGTAAATAACGATGAAGTTTGGAATAACTATGTTAAAACTGGTTTAGTAAAAGGATTTTCTATAGAAGGTTATTTTACAGATAAGATAGCTATGAGTAAAATAGAAGAAATACATAATGAAGAAGAAGCTACAGAAATACTATTAGAGATCGCTAATTCAATATTAGATAACAAGTATGAATTTGCTACTTATAGTGATTATGGAAGTGGTGTTAGAAATAATGCTAAAAGAGGTATTGAACTAAATAAAAAAGTAAATAACAAATGTGCAACTAGCGTAGGTAAAGTTAGAGCACAACAATTAGCTAGAGGAGAAAAATTATCTGTATCTACAATTAAAAGAATGTATTCTTATTTATCAAGAGCAGAAACGTATTATGATGCTGGAGATAGTAAAGCTTGCGGAACTATATCTTATTTATTATGGGGAGGTAAAGCAGGTTTAGCTTGGTCAAGAGGTAAATTAAGAGAGCTTGGTGAATTAGATTTAAACGATGATGATCCGTGTCAAGCTGGATATGAGCAAATAGGAATGAAAGATAAAGACGGTAGAAAAGTACCTAATTGTGTACCTAAACAATAATTAAATGGCAAAAAGTAAAGAAACAGTAAGCAATAGTTCTCCAAAGAACAAAAAAAGAGGTTGCCTTTGTAAAAACGGAACATACTCTATAAAGTGTTGTGACGGCACCTTAAGAGCACAAGGTGTTGGCAAAGTATAAAAATGTAACAACCTTTTTATGTGTAGTTAGTTAAGTAATAAATTAATTTAATACTCGAAATTTATGGAAAACACTAAAGCTACATCAATTTTGAACGACATCATGGAAAAACTATCATTAGTTAAGAAAGATGAAGTAAAAGAAGTTGAGGTTAAGGAAGAAGTAAATCTATCAGAGCAAATTAAAGAAGAAGAACTAAAATCACAAGAACTTACTGAACTTGCCTGTGCTTGCGAAGAAGAGAAAAAAGATTTAGCTTCTGAAGAAGTTGTGTCTGAAGAGTTACAAGAAGAAGCTCCTGTTATAGAGGAAGTTTCTGAAGAAATTGAGATGGATGAAACAAAATACGTTGGAAGAGACGAATTTGAATCTAAAATCTCTGAATTAAAAGGAATGATTGAGGAAATGAAATTAGGTTACAGTGAAGAAAAACTATCTATGGAAAAAGAAATAGAGAAGTTATCTGCTGAACCAGCTTCAGAACCAATATCACACAACCCTGAAGGGGAAGTAAAACAAAACTTTAAATCTTTTGGTCAAAACAGAGTGATGAACACTAGAGATAGAGTAATGAACAGAATTGCTAATTTAAAATAAACTAAAAACTAAAATTAATTAAAAATGGCTACTACTACATCAATTACAAGTACTTACGCTGGCGAATTTGCAGGCAAGTACATTTCTGCTGCTTTATTATCTGGTGTAACACTTGATAGAGGCGGTATTGAAATCAAACCAAATGTAAAGTTCAAAGAGGTGATTAAAAAACTTGCTACTGATTCTAACGTAATCAAAGATGCAACTTGTGATTTCACTGATACTGCAACTATTACATTAACTGAGAGAGTTCTTCAACCAGAAGAATTCCAAGTAAACCTAGAGCTTTGTAAGAAAGATTTCAGATCTGACTGGGAAGCTGTATCTATGGGATACTCTGCTTTTGACAACCTACCTCCAAAATTCTCTGATTACTTAATCGGACACGTTGCAGGTTTAGTTGCAGAAAAAACAGAAAACAACATCTGGAAAGGTGTTAACGCTAATGCTGGTGAATTCGATGGATTTACTACATTATTAGGTGCTGACGGTGACGTTATTGACGTTGCTGCTGCTACAGTAACTTCTTCTAACGTTATTGCTCAATTAGGAGCTATCGTTGATGCGATTCCTTCTGCTTTATACGGAAAAGAAGATTTACACATTTATGTATCACAAAACATTGCTAGAGCTTACATTAGAGCACTAGGAGGATTTGGAATACTACAAAATGCTGCTGGATCAGAAAATGTATCTGACATAGGAGCTAACGGTGTTAACGGACAAGGAACTATGTGGTGGCAAAATGGAGCATTATCTTTTGATGGTGTAAAATTATTTGTTGCTAACGGATTGGCTGACAACAGAGCTGTTGCTGCACAAAAATCTAACTTATTCTTTGGAACTGGTTTATTATCTGACCACAACGAAGTTAAGTTGATCGACATGGCTGACCTAGATGGTTCTCAAAACGTAAGAGTTGTTATGAGATTTACTGCTGGTGTTCAGTACGGAATAGGTTCAGAAATTGTACTATATTCTTAATAAATTAAATTAACCAAAAATTAGGGTAGGTGGGTTAATGCCTACTTACCCTTTTTTTATAAAAAATAATAAACTATGGCTTGCGATTTATCATTAGGTAGAAAAGAACCTTGTAAAGATGTTGTTGGTGGCATTAAAGCGGTTTATTTTACTGATTTTGGAGATTTAGGAACGGTTACAGAAACTGATGATGAAATTACTGATCTTTCTGGAACTTTCACTGCCTTCAAATATGAAGTAAAAGGAAACTCTTCTTTTGAACAAAACATTACGTCTTCGAGAGAAAACGGAACAACGTTCTTTGAACAAACATTAAATTTAACACTACATAAATTATCTAAAGAAGATAATAAAGAATTGAAATTATTAGCTTATGGTCGTCCTCACGTTGCTGTTGAAGATTACAACGGAAACGTATTTGTAATGGGATTACAACATGGAGCTGATGTTTCTGGTGGTACAATAGTGACTGGAGCTGCTATGGGAGATTTAAGTGGTTATACACTTACGTTAACTGGTATGGAAGTAAAACCAGCTAACTTTGTATCATCACCTACATCTGCTGATCCATATGCTGGAATGTCTAGTGCAACTGTAACTGTAACAGCAGGTACTAATTCATAATAAGTAAATTTAATTAGGTTAATTAAAGGGATGCTTCGGTATCCCTTTTTTTATGAAAACAAATTAAGCTTTTGTTGTTATTTATAATATGGTAATATTAACAACATCAACAAACGATCAGAGTTTTAAAGTTATTCCCAGAAGTACACCAAGCTCAGTAACGTTTGAACTAACCGATAAATCTAAAAGAACTACAAGTTCTGTTACAGTATCCGTAAGTAATTCTAATGGATATATGACTATTACAGGTAGCTTCTCTTTAGTAGAAGACAGATTTTATTCATTTGCAATTAAAGATGGTTCAGCTATAATATATAGAGGTTCTATTTTTTGTACAGATCAAACTAATTTTAATACCTTTGATGTACACTCTGGAGAATATACAACAGAAAACACATACGATAACGATTTTGTAATAATATGAAAAAAGTAAATAAAATGGCAAGAAAAAGATATAATAGTAAACCTTTGCCAAAAGCTGAAAAAGGAAAGATACATATAGTCAATATGTCGTCTTATACACGACCAGAAATTGTAGAACAATACAATAGAGATTGGGTAGAGTATGGAGAAGACAATGACTATTTTAATTATCTTATAGACAGATATAATGGAAGTGCTACTAATAATGCAGCTATAAATGGTATAGCAGAAATGATATACGGTAAAGGATTAGATGCTGTAGAAGAAGATGCTAAAGGAAAAGATTATGATGAAATGAAAGAGCTATTCACAAAATCTTGTATGAAAAAAGTATGTTATGACTATAAGATGATGGGACAAGCTGCAATACAAATAATCTATTCTAAGGACCACAAAAAGATTGTACAAGTAGAACACATACCTGTAGAGACGTTAAGGGCAGAGAAAGCAAATAACAAAGGTGAAATACAAGGTTATTACTATGCAAAAGATTGGTCAGAGATTACTGCAAAAACACAACCTAAAAGAATACCTGCATTTGGAACTAGCAAGTCAGGATTAGAAATATTATATATTAAACCTTATAGAGCTGGATTTTATTATTACTCACCAGTAGATTATCAAGGGGGGTTACAGTATGCGGAATTAGAAGAAGAGATAGCGAACTATCATATAAACAATATACAGAATGGCTTGGCTCCAAGTATGCTTATAAACTTTAATAATGGTGTGCCTACAGAAGAGCAACGATCTATGATTGAGCAAAACATACAAGAAAAGTTTAGCGGTTCTTCTAATGCTGGTAGATTTATATTGGCATTTAATGATAGCAAGGAGCTTTCTGCAAGTATCGAGCCAGTTATACTAAGTGATGCACACGAACAGTATAAATTTCTT
>Ga0206682_10000564_pt1 | contig 40225 bp, 50 predicted proteins | sample M240m12015metaG_FD_155444 | JGI IMG/M metagenome (GOLD analysis project Ga0206682, IMG submission 155444) | Ammonia-oxidizing marine archaeal communities from Monterey Bay, California, United States - M2 40m 12015 | ecosystem: Environmental > Aquatic > Marine > Intertidal zone | place: USA...
GTGTTTCAGACATATTTATAAAATGAAATTATTTTTAAACTTAATTTTAAACCTCAAAAAAATAAATGTATAATTATAAATATGTGTACGATTTCAAAAAAAAGAGTAAAGTGGAATATTGAACCAGAATTCATTCAAAAAATTAAAACATCTCTTAACAACGATAAAGACGAAATAGCGGGTGTATTATTATTTACAGACACAAACTGTAAAGACGGAGTCTGTGATAAAAAAAGTACTAAGTATAAAATAAATAACGGACATGGTGCGAGTGTTTTAACACCAGACGGCTTAATAAATTTTCATACCCATCCGAGGAGTGCTTATAAATCACAGGACGCAGTATTTGGATGGCCATCTGGCGAAGATATGGGTCAATGTATAAATTTTGCACGAGACGGAACACTTGTTCATATAGTATTCACACTAGAAGGTGCTTATATAATAAAAGTAAATAAAATAATCTCTTCACGTGACACGCGTATATTAGAAAATGTATTTAAATCTACACACGAGTTTAGGAGTAAAAATCAAACAACTCAGTTAAAAAATTTTAGGGAAAAATTTCAAGTATCTGGTAAAACAACAAAAGATATGTGGTTAACAGTCGCCAATGGAATTTCATTAAATAAATTATACACATTATACAATTTAATTAATGATAAAAATTTAAAAGTCCCGGAGAATAATGATAGTATTTATGAAGTAAGCTTGACAAATATAGGAAAAACACTAACTTTTAATGCTAATTATATATCAGAGTCCTGTCATCTTAAATCTTTTGGGAAAGCTCGTGATTGACTTTAATAATTTCTAAACTTTCATAAAAGTTAATAAGAATTCCCATCTCGCATCCTGTATTTTTAAGATATTTTCTCAATTGCATTATTTCTTTAGATGCAAGTCTAGAATTTTGAGACTTAAGCTCAAGTATATATTGTATTTTTCCTTCTTGATTGTAAATTACAATATCTGCTCTTTCAAAACCTACATAAACTCCTTTATAATAAATAGGAATCATTACCTCTGTTTGTACAAGATAACCATTTAAATTAAGCTCAATGTACAAAGCAAATTGATATATATTTTCTCTGTAATGATTACCAAGTTCTTTTTCAACAGTTCTGATGCACTCCAGTATTTTTTCCATAATAATTTATATAAATAATGTCTTTAAATTATTCTTTTTTGATTCTCTTTTTACATTCATCTAGGGTCTTATTAAGAAGACGCTTCCGCCATTTTTGTTTATCATGACGTGCTTCATAATAATATTCATTATCAGAATCATTGTCATCAAAATTACTGGGGGTATTCATTTGATAGTTCATCATTTGCTTAAGAATGTCTAGATACTCGGGGTGTGCAGTTGTATCTCTATTTCCATCAAATGTAAGAATATAAGTCTCTTTGGGTAACCAACCTTCGTGATATTTTTCACATGTTTCTAGATATTTTTCAGTGATAGGAGTTTCTCCTGCTCGAGAACGTTTAAGAACTCTTTCGTAACAGTTTTTGAAGTCTGTTTTGATGTATATATAAAAAAAGGCAGGGAAATCTTCTAAAAAGTGGTCGAACCACATTTTATAACATTCAAATTCAATTTCATTAATTTTCCCAGTATCATAAAGCATTCTTGCAAATACATTATAATCCGAAAATACAGACCTTTCCATAATAATTGTGTCATCACTTTTAGCATTCTTTATTGCTTGTTTAAGTTTTATAAGTCTAGATATATAAGCCGTCATTTGAAAACAATAAGAATATTTTTCTGGGCACTTATAAAAATGTTCAAGTAGATTACCCTCAGAATCTTTAATAGAAAGCCAGTCATCGACCGGTTCATCTACAAACAATACATTTGTACCATGGGGCTTATTATAAAATTTAGAAAAATGTTCTTTTAGATATTTACAAAATGTAGATTTACCTGAACCAATATTTCCCTCGATAGAGAAAATCATGTCTTATAATATATTATACATTTAGTCTTTAAGGTGATTAAAAAAGACAAATTTCATCTAGTTTTTTAACAAGTGGGTCACCGTCTGTTGGCAATTCATGGTCAGGTAAATCTTTAATTGAATATTCTTCTAAAGTAAATACTTCTTCTTCCTGAAGTTTATTTTTCTTAATCTTGAACTGTGAGATTTCCCATCTAATAAAAAAGGAATGTTTTGTATACACAACTGCGCTACATTTTAGTAGAGCTATTCCTTCGTTTTCAATTGGTAAATCATCTACTGATATAGAATCTTTTTTTGAAGTGTAAAAATATGTATCATCGTCGTAAAAACAATGTAATGCGTCTTTTACCAAAGCTTCTTTATATATTATTTCACAGTCTTCTACAGATATCTCTTTACCAAAGAATTTTTCGCTTTTCTCAGAAGTTATTTCAATTATTGCTTTAGAAACTTCTTTTATGAACTCTCCTGTCGTAGTATCTACAATTAACTTAGCCTTTTTCTTGTCCTTATTTAAATTTAAAACATTCTTGGGTAATTGAAGACTTATTTCTTCATTTTTATACATAATTTTAGAATAATATACATTCTTATTTGTGTTTACTGGATCAAAAATTTCTATGTCTTGCCTGACTGTACCCATATTTTAATTATTTGTAATATTTTAATTAAAATAATGGAACGAACGTTTATTTAAGGATTAGTAAATTTTTAAGGAAAAATTCACCAGAAGAACACGTAAATGAGCAAATTATCTTACCTTCCTTTTTAATACTACTAATATTTATTAATTTGCTATTTTCATCATATATTTTACTAAGTTCATTTATGGTTAAGATTATGTTATCTGGTTTAACGCAATCTGTTTCTATTTCCCTTATTTTAAATAATCTATCTATATAACCACATATGTTGTAAAATAGATTATGAGATTCTGAGTGTTTATTTATATGTAAAGTTAAATTAGAATTTAAACTATACATGATTATTGGACTTTTAATTTCTAACAATTCATCTTTATTATTTATATCAAACTCTTTAGTCATTCTAATGTCTAATAAATTAATTTTTTTATAAGATATCATATACTAACATACAAATAAATTAATTTACGGCAGGTAACGTATAATTAGTTATACATACCAAATGGAGGAGAGTCTTGTTTACCCTTTTTATTCTCAACAAATATATCAAGAGCCTCTTTAAATTCTTCTATTGATATGTTATATAAGTTCTCTTTTCCAAAATTATTACGAGAGTTTATAAATATAGCCTTTTCTATTATATTATTAATGTCTCCCCCGTTGCCAGAAAAAAGGTTCAAATTTGGACTTATCAATTCAACAATTTCTTCCTTTTTACAACTAGTTTCCCATTCTTTTTCATCTATACATTTAAAATAAATCTCAGACAGTTCCGACGCGTTGTAATTTTCAATAGTAAAAGTCCAAGGAAATCTTCTTCTAAGTCCTGGATTTAATGAAAAAAAACAAGAATCAAGTTCTTTCTTATAACCAGCTATTATACATATTATCTTATCAACATTTTCAGTTAGATATTGATTTATAGTATCGACACATTCCTTTGCATACATATCCTCCTGTCCTGAATTAGAACCTAGCGAATAAGCTTCGTCTATTAACATCACGCCATTTTTGCACCTATCAAGTGTTTCCATTGTTTTAATTGTTGTACCTCCTAAATACTCAGATATCAAATCAGCCCTTCTCACGACATTAAATTTAACTTTTCTAAATATACCAAGTTTAGAATAAATCTTTGAAAGTATATGTGAGACTGTAGTTTTTCCAGTACCAGGCGGGCCTTCTAAAACCGTATGAAGCATAACACTTTCATCTATACCTTGTATAAAATAAAGTATTTGGTCTATAAGTTGGGTTTTAAGTTTTTTAAGACCTATCATATTATTTAAGTCTATTAGGTCTGGGAGTATATTAGGAAGTATATCCATTTTAGATGGGTAAAACTTTCTGTATCTTCTTTTTGGTAACTTCTTCTCTGAATAATCTTTTATCATTTCTATAAGATTATCCAAATTAGTAAGTTTATAACTGGTAATATCAAACATGTTTTCATCAGAATCTGAATGGTGTCCTAATCGCCTTTTCATGTTACAATTAGAAATATATTATTTTTTTAAATTATAGAATGACCGTAGATATATATATCTCAGAAATTAATGAAAAAGAAGGTATAAACTTGCGTAAAATTGTAAAATCTTTTGAAAAGAAGCTTCTGAAGTGTTTTAGACTATATGAAGATAACGTTGGTTTCGAAGACTACAAGATGAATGATTATGACTACATAGTTTTATACACTCTTTGGACTTTTATTGGAAATTTACAGATAGAAGAATATCTTGTTATAATGTATTCTTATTATAAAATAGAAGAGTTTTACTTTCCAATAAATATATTTGAATCAAAAAGATGTATAAACATTCTTTCGGAGACGAATATAATTGAAATACTGGATAAAATGATTAAACACGATTAAAAAAAAATATTTTATATAAATTAAGAATGTTAAGATTTTATCAAGATGGTAAACCACCCGTTTTAAGTAATGGGACCAATGATTTACAAATTGGAAATTATATAATTGGCTCGTTAAACGATCCTCATTGGAAAATGTATCCTAAAAATCAATTCTTGACTGCTCGAAATATGTTTCCAATTGGTTATGCTTTCACAGATTACGAAGCAGATGCAAATCATTTTGTATTTTATATGCCAGAGAATGACGGCCCAACGTGGAAATATTCAAGACTTCTAAGAGACCATTTTGAAACAATTCATAAATATAGACAACAATCCGCGCAAGAACAACGGGTGAAAATTCAACAGGGGCGTAAAGAAAAAACAGACCAACTTAAAAAACTTCTTGCTGAACAAAAGAAATTATTAAAACAATATAACCAAGAGTTATCAAAGTTAAAATCTACACGCGACAGAGATATAAGAACTCTAGCACGCTCTGCTAGTATTTCTAAAGAACTTGCTGCAAATCAAATTGATGCTATGAATCCTATGTATGCAAATACGGCGGGTAGTATTATTGTTATACAATCAAACATAGCAAGCCTAGAAAATGAACTTAAAAGTTATACAGATTAATAAATGTATGAATGTATGAATATATGAAAAATTATTTTTCAGATAATCTAATAGTACCCGAAAATATCTTGAGCATATATACAACAAATTCACAAGCAATACAAATAAATAAAATAATTAAATTGTATATTTCATACAATTCTGTAATAACAGATGCAACTGCTTGTATAGGAGGTAATTCTATATTTTTTATAAGAGATTTCAAAAGAGTTAATTTAGTAGAAAAAGACTTTAAAAATTTTCAAATTCTTAAAATGAATACAAACTGTCCAGATAGGACATTTAATTGTTCTTACAATTGGGTTAAATTCATGTTAATACAGGATGTAGTTTATTTTGACCCTCCTTGGGGCGGCACTGAGTACAAATCTAAAAAGAAAATTGACTTATATTTAGATAATATAAATGTATTAGACATCATAGATGAAATATATAATTATACAAGACTAGTTGCACTCAAGGTACCAAACAATTTTAATATATCAAGAATCGATGACAGATTTTGGAATCATAAAATACACAATGTAATTAAAAATAAAAAAAGTATATATAAAATAATTATATTTTATAAGGCATAAAGGGATTTAAAGAAATATTACATTTAAATGTATAAGTAAAATACCTGTACGGTTGCCCGAGTGGTCTAAGGGGACAGACTTAAGATCTGTTGGCGAAAGCCTCGTGGGTTCGAACCCCACACCGTACAGATATTTTACTAAAATAAAATAAAATGTAATTTTGGATAATGAAAGTAGCTATCTCTGGGTTTGGAAAAGACAAAAATTTATATAATCTATTAAAGAAAAACGGATATATAATTTCTGAAGTTGTAACAGAAGATACAAAATGTGTTATAATAAAAGAAAATTTGGATTATATGCAATTTAAATCTGCAAAAATTAAACAAGCACTTATGAAAAGTGTTCCAATCTTAAGTTTAGAAGATACAAATAGAGAACACTCTTCGATAATTAAAAAAATTAAGCTTTTAACTTAAAATTTAATTTTTTACGTTCTTTATTTTTAGTTTTAGTTCTTTTAGTTAGAAAATCGTGATATCTTTTAGCCAATTTATAAGACTTCATTTTTTTCTTTTTAAGAACACGTAGTCTTACCATAAGAATCATAGCAACCTGTTTAATACGTTTATGAGAATACTTGTCAGACTTATAAAGACGTTCTAATTTACGGATAGTCTTTATAGTGTCTGTATAAGTTTTATATTTAATACTTATTGTGTCTTTCGGATTTTTATCAATGTATACATCAAAAGACTTCTTTGGATTTTTAGGATTAAAGAGAAATTGTTTTTTACCAAAACATACTTTACCTCCTCTTGGTCCTATACAACCCTTTTCGTTCATTTTAAGAGCTATTGCTACCGCTTGTTTATGAGGATATCCCTCTTTCATTAATTTTTTAATTTTGTATCCAACCGGTGTCATTTATAATTATTACAGAAAAATTAATAAACTAAAAATTTTTAGGACAATTTTAAATAAATGAACATATTCTTTCTATCACTTGATCCAAAGGTTTGTGCTATTATGCATTGCGACGCCCATGTCCGCAAAATGATACTAGAGTATGCACAAATGTTATGCTCTGCGCATCATGTATCGGGTAAGTATAAAAATCCAAATTTGTATAAAGTAGCTTTTAAAAATAACCCATGTACAGTTTGGACACGTGCTACTTCTGGTAATTATTTATGGTTGTATAATTTATTTATTAATTTATGCAAAGAATACACTCATCGTTTTGGTAAAATTCATTCTTCACAGACACGTCTTGAACATTGTCTTTCATTTATCCCGGTGTATATTCCAAATGGTAATATAACAAGATTACATCAGGCTATGCCTGAGCGTTGTAAACATTCACGTGACATTCAAGCTTATCATAATTATTACAATATGGAAAAAACTTATTTTGCAAAATGGACTAACGCGATGATTCCTTATTGGTACACCGATTTAAATAAAAATAAAATAAATTGTAATTAGTAAATATAAATGAGTCAGTCTTTTAATCAATTTATAATTACTAATTTTACTGTAAGTGTATTGGTATCTGTTATTGTTTATAAAATGTTTAGTATAATATTAGATGAACTTGTATCACCTTGTGTGTATATGATTTTAGATCCGCAACACGAATTGCCCAAAAAGAGTATTACATTTGGTCAATATTCTATTAATTATGGTAAATCTATGAGAGACTTAACTGTATCTACTATAATTCTAATAGTTATTTATTTTTTGTTTAGTAGCAAATAAAATGAATTATCTTGTTTGTACATATTTTTAACGTATATATTTTGGAGCATGTAATAATTTATGACGTCAGTTCTTAGTTTCTTAAACTTTTTATCTATAAAAACGCTTTTAAGAAAATTATAGTCGTATTTTTCTTCTAGGTTTATTTTATCGTTTTCTCCGGAGATGTCAATGTAGTACATAAAATCAAAATTATCTTCTAATAACTCATTTGGATTTGGGATACACAATTGAGATAAAAATGAATTGTATGCTTTGGTATACATTTCTATGTATTTATCTTGAGTAGTTTGTTTAATATCTCCATCTAGAGGATTCAATATAAAAAATTCCCATCCATTAAATAGCATTTTTTATATTGAAATAAGTTTTATTTTTAAGTTAATTTAATCTTCTGATTCTTCGTCTGAATAATCTGAATCATCAGACTCGTCTGAATAATCTGAATCATCTGAATCTTCTAAAAATTCTAAATCAGTTTCAGTAACCATTTCAAATTGCTTTTCTACTAGTTCTGAATCGTCAACTTCTGGTTTTTCTAAAAGAGGTGGAAAGATTCTAGAAAGAACTTCAACTATTTCGGGTGTAATCTTTGTTTTATTTACACACTTAAATCTAACAAAAAGGTCTCCAAAATTACCTGGTTCACCTAAAATTGGCATACCAGCCCCAGATATTTTCTTAAGCATATCATCTTCGTCTCCAAATATATCAAATGGTTCGCCGGTTAGTTTGAAAGTTTTCCCATTTAGATGCTTAATGTATACAACTGGATTGTACGCCTCTGAAATCGAAATTTCCTTTTCGAGTAGTAGATTATTTCCATCTCTTATGAACTCGGCGTGTTCTTCTACATCTAAAGTAACAACTACATCCCCTGTTTCGTACCCCTGTTTTTCGTCTGCCATTTTATTAAATCTAATAGTTTGTTCATCTATCATACCTGGTTCAATTTTAATAGATAACTTCTTCTTTTCTTCTTCGTAAGAACCGTCTGTGTCTATTTTTTGTCTACGCAAAGCAAGCTTCTTTTTTGCACCATTATAAAGCTCTTCTAGACTTACAGATAAAGTAAATGACATGTCCTTTGTGCGAGGAGCAATTGGGTCATCGTCGTCTGAGTCATCAGATTCGATTTCTACTACACGCTTTTTCTTTTCTTTTTTAGTTTGAGGTTCTTCCGTGATGTCTAAGCAAATCTTTGAAGATTCCGGTTTTACTGGGGCCGATACAGCTCTCTGTTTTCCCTGTTTTTTACTACTCATCCCCGCTGTTAACATTTCTGGTTTAACAACGTCTGTAACAGATTTAGTAATTTTTGAAATAGCACTTGTCATTTCCTCTTCTGACAATTTCTTACCCGTCTTTAACTCAGATGGAGGTTCAATTTGGCTAGCTACCTTTTGTGCTATCTTCATAATTTGGCTAAAATCAGGGAGTTGCTGCTGGTCCATTTTAATTTTAAAAAATATTTAAAATAGAAATTACTACCGCATATATTTATATTACTTTTTGCTTAAATCAATTTTTTCTTTTTTATCGCTTTGTTCTACAAATGTCACTGCTTTTCCATATTTAACTCCTCCTGTTTCTTTTTTCACGGGTTTACTCTTAGCTTTTGCTTTAAGTTCAGCTATTTTATCAAATGCAGCTTTTCCTTTGAATATTTTAGATGGGTCGTTATTTACAATTATAAGAGGGACAACGTCTACGTTTATATCTGTTTCTATTTTATCTTCTTTTATGTTTATATATTCTAGTTCAGCATCTGGAAGTTTGCTAACTTCTATTAGAAAATCAGTTGATGCCTTACAATTAGGATGATAAACAACAACTACATTTAACGAGTCCATTTTAATTATTATATGTATTAAAAATATAAATTGTAAACGTAATTATCGTCTTCTTCTAGAAGCTGTATAAACATTTGCAGCTTTAACTGGAGGTTTTTCTATTGGTTTTTGAACAGGTTCTTCTTTTACAATTTGTTCATCTGGTAATTCCTTTAGCAATCTTTTAGCTTCTTTTAAAATTTCTGGATCTATTTTACTTTTCTTAGCTCTTACAAAATTTTCAGCTAGTTGTTTTTTATCTTTATTTTCAATTGCTGCAAGAATTATATTAGTTATCTCTGTTTTTGTTATTATTTTTTTAGGGTTTTTAGATTCATATTCTTCTAATACATTCACTAAATTTATAGTTCCTATTATTTTCGTGAACATCTCGTTAATGTCTATGTTATTTTTGACTGCAAATTCTATAGCATCCTGTTCTGCATTAACTTTTTCCGTGACCGAATATATAAAACCATCTTCTGTTGTTAATGTACTAAATGCTGTCATCTTAATAGCAGACATTATGTCGTCTTTTGTGATTAGCAGTCTTCCGTTTAACAAGGAACTTGGAGTTATAAAATTAGTTGGAACAGTGTTCATCTTAGTTATTTCTTCTCTTCTTGTTATTTCTGAATCTGTTTTATCATAAACTATACTCTTAACGTAACAGTAATAACCAGGCATCTCTATAAAAGGTAAGTCTTCATTTTTAACTAAACAGAATAATGGAATGGATTTTGTAACAATTTCGCTAGATTTTCTTCTAAATTCATCTGCGTAAAGAGCTATTATTTCCCCTGTTTCTTTAATTTCGCATGTATAACTCTTATCATCTTTATAATATTCTCTTGGAATAACAACATTTCCATTTACGGTATATTCATTGCCTATGATTATTTTAGGCATTGGTAATTTCATCTCCGAAGAAGTAAGATTATAAATTGTTATGTCAGTGTATCCATCTATGATAATTTTTTCAGGTTTTCTAATATTGTTTTCTGGCTTAAGAATATCAGCAAATTTGTTAATAAGAGAATAAGATTTAACCTCTGTTACTTCTTCTGGAATTGTTTTAAGGAGTTTTTTAGGACTAGATAATTTTTTATAATAGTCTAAGAGTCTTAATTTTTGCTCCTTCGATAGCGTATCTATTTCATCTTTAGAAAGTTCATTCAATTTTGTTAGTTCTTCTACATATTTAATTGATTTATCTAAAGCTGTCTTCCAGAGTTTATTTTTAGTAAAATCTTTAAATTCAACTTTTGATACATCAAAAAGTTTAAGTTCGTCAGACTCTACTATAATTCCCTTACATTTTTCATTTAGCCATTTGCATTTAAACTTTAAACCATCGACATCTAATGAATATGAATTTACATCATCACAGCTTTCTTTAGTAATAAATCTAGAACACGTATTTAACGAATCAATGGTTTTTTTCATTATTTTCTTAGCCGCTACTCCTTCTCTAAATATTTTACTTTTACCTCTAGAGTCTTTATATTCTACATTAATATAACTATCGCTTGTTAAAACGTCATTTCTACTAGCTTCTTCAAAAATACAAGGTCCCTCTATTATTATAAATCCGTCGTCTACTCTTTTTTTGAGTTCAGATGCATAAACTGGAATAGTATGTTCATTAAATTTAAATGGAACCCCGTATGTTTTAACGTTATCTTTAATAACAGCATAAACCTCCCCTGGTTCTTTAACACCAAGTCTAGGTCTAAATGTATAACTTAATATCTTTTTAGGAACCTTTAGATATTCATAATAAGTATTATACTCTATTGGGTTAAAGTTTATCTTTTCAACTACTACTTCTTTTCTGTTATAATTGGTTATGAAAGACATTATATTTTTGTACAACTCAAAAGAGTCGTCTTGAAGTTCTACATTATATATACTAGCTAGCTGCTCCAAGTCATAGCGTGTATAATTTTCACTTAATACATTTCCATCAGAATCATATGAATTAAACATTGGATAAAATCCTCCATATACGTAATAATCTCCTACTTTAATGTAACTTGGTGTATATTCGCGACCTTGTCTTATCTTAACCGGTTTCTCAGATGTAACAATAGGAGGTTTGTACGTGTTATAAGCAATTATTCCAAGATTATCTAACTGTTTTCTCATTTTAGCGCTTTTTAATATTCTAATAGCTTTTAAATATATCTCGTTGAGAGGCGTAGGATTATCGTTTACTTGAGCTATTATAGACCTTTCGTATGCATCTATCTGAAGTCCTCTTAAATTGTTTATGTATGCTACTACCTTTTCAGACCCAACTGTTTCTGTAAATCTTTTAAGTCTTGATATATCTACCATTCCAAATTCTCCTTGAGTTACTAAAAATTCAGTTATAACAGGTGTTAAAATATTAGGCTCAAAAGCTAGAATACATTTAACATTTCCGGATTCATCAAGTTGACATTTTAAATTAACTTTTGTAAAATATTCGCATAGCTTTTTATATTCAGAATTTACAAGACTATTATAATAGTCGTAGTCTTCTGGTGTTTTAGAAAGACCATAAATTATAGTTTCAGTTAATATAGAGTATTCTTTTGGATTTGGAATTTTACATCTTGTAAAAGTGCTTAAAAACTGTTTTTGTCTATAGATTCTTTCACTTACGGTTGCAAGTGTAAAAATTCTTCTAGAAGGTAATTTATTTCTTTGTTTTAACAAGTGTCTTAATCTAAAATTGAGTTCTATATAACCATCTGGAACTTGTAACTTCGAGTAATTATACAGAGATATCTGCCATTGAACACTCTCCGAGTATTGACTCATTATTTGTGTTATTTCAAGATTCGATAATTCAGGGTGGTCTTTTTTAAACTTTGAAAATCTATGGTTTATTGTTTCTAATTCTGTTTTATAAGAATCATATACATTCGTATCTGGTTTCCAATTAAGTAATTTATCAATATTTTCCTGTTTATCCCCTCTTATGTCTATGTCTTCTTCTGGAAGAGTTTTCGGTGTTTCATATACTAGAAGGTCTATTACAGAAATATTTCCAGTTATTAAATCATCTAGTTTATCCTGATAATTGTTTATTAAAAATACAAATTTAGAAATATTAAATTTATATTTGGAGCTGGAATATTCAAATGTATCTGTTTCTATTTTTTCAACTAGCGTATCGCTTCCTGGATAATAAATTGTTATAAGTTCCAATAGTGTATATAGACCTTCTTGTCTCATTTTATAGATTTCATTTCTATTCTTAAATAAATTAGACACGGATGTGTGACCGTTTGGTAGGTAAAATTCTGGGTCTTCTTGATATTTAAGATAATAATTAATTTTTCTTATTTTTGCAGTTAATATATCTTTAGACGTTCCAGAAAGTACCTTCGAGTTATTTACAAGAATTTCTTTAAGGTCTTTTAAATAATCTTCGAAAGAAAGATATCTCTTTGTTATGTTTTTAGCACTAGAACCTGGTAAAGACATTCTAAGCTCCCAAGCTTGAACTATTTCAGTTTTAGCCCCTGACTCAGATTTTAATTTTGTATAAAGCTCGTCTTCTAGAGGCATTATAGTATCAAAACTTTCAAGACCTTCGCCTAAATCTTTTATATTTGCATCTTTTTTAATAGCTAGATAACCTACGTTTCCTCTTTCTAGATATTCTACTATGTCACTTTCAGATTCGTTTATAGGTAATTGAAATACATCTGGTCTGCTATACATATATTCTTTAAACAATTGGTCAGATGGAATTTTGTAATAAATATTTTCATCTTCTATTATCTTTTTTAAGCTTTCGTAGTTTTCAGGATGAGTTTTAAATCTTATAACATTTTGTTTGTTTTCTCTAAGTCTCTCGATGTATGACATATACTTTAACGTTCTTACACCTGCGCATTTAAGAAGGTCAGTTCTAGACATTTGCCTCATTCTATTTTTAAGAACTGTTAATCTATCGGAATAAGCTTGTTCTTCCGGAGTTAATAAATTAGATCTCTTTTCTGTAATTTTGAGTTCTTCCATTTTACTACTCAAAGGAGCAACCATTTTGAATTCATAATTAGACTTACTTGTCTCTGAATTGTAGAATATTTTAGTAACTTCAAAAGAAGACGTATGATAATCTATTAATTGTTTTGTAGCAGAATATTGCTGAAGATATGTTTCTATCTCTGGAATCACTGTTTCTAATTTATTATCAATTTTAAGATTATAATATTCATTAATCTGTTCTTTATTAATACCCGGTGGTAATTTAGGATATACTATCCCGTGTTTTTTTGCAACACTTTTTTCGTATTTAATTTCGGCTTCATATAACTTTTCTAATTTTTGACTTAACGGTTCATCTATATCTAATTCAATTTTTTTAGAGCCTGTTTCATCACTTTCTGACATTTTAAGTATGTCATATTCTTTTCTTAATACATTTGTGTATTCCCTATTAAACTCTTTTTCATCTATAATTCCAAATTTGTAATTTTCTGTTAATGACAATTTGTATTTTCTTAATTTTTCTACTATTTCCGCATCATCGTCGTCTAGAACATACGTTTTTGTTTTAATGTCTATATAATATCTAGTTTTTAACATCTCAACATCAAATTCTTCCTGTGATATTGTGTTGTTAGAAATGAGGTCTGATAACATCGTCTGCCATTTCTCTAAATTAGCAATTTCATCATAAATATCCCCATCTATTTCATCTGGATCCAAAGGTTGCTCCATTGTATTATAGTAATAATATATAATAAAAACTTAAAAAAAATTATAAAATATTATTAAAATACACTGTATTATGCAAACGGTATATTTACTTAAAGATTGTTATAAAAGTTATACAGCGCTTAAAAAATTGTATAATTTCCCAGATTTATCTACTAATATAATAATAGTTGATAAAGAACAATCTAAAATATTATTACTAGATAAAAGAGTTAAAAAGTTCCCATTTATAATAAACACTATGCCAACTAATTTAGGACTAATCCCAAGAATTGCAAAAGTTCTTCCATTGGAAATGTTTATGATGTTAAGAAAATTTGATGAAACTAAACCGGTATTACAAAATAATCAAAGAACTTTAAGTAGTAGAACCTTAAGTAGTAGAACCTTAAGTAGCAGAACTTTACAAAGTCAGTTAACTTTGACTATACCTGCAAATTGTAATAGACTAAAACATAATAAAAATAATCAAAAAATTATTAATAACATTCAACAGAAAAACCGTGCACATAATTTTTATAGAAATAGAGTTCCAAAGAAATCAAATAATCATCTCATTAAGACTATTAAGGATACAGATGGAGGAGTTAATATTATTTTAAATAAATAAATTTACTTTATTGTAAATGGTAATATGGGACTTTGATGAAAATAAAAATTACATTAAAGTAGGTAATTACAAAGTTTTAAATTTAAAAGATGCAGATAAAGCTTCAAAGTTATTAAATGATATAGACATATTAATATTAAGAACCTTAATTTCTATTCAGTTTAAAGAAAAAAGAACACCGGAACTAAATATATTACTACAGACTCCATATGTGTTACAAGAAATGCAATTAATTAAAGACCAAGGTACTATTAAATTCGATGGTTTAAATAAACCAAAGGAAGTTAAGAGAACACAGGAAGTAAGTGTAGGCGAAGATGGTAAACTTAGAGCAAAATATAGAAAAATTTTTTTAACTTTAAGAAATGAAAATGGTAAGTTAAAAACATTAAAGCAACTAAAAAGTTTAATTGCCCATGAACTTACACACACTGGATTAAATCATGTAAGATGGAGAGAAGACGACCATGATGAAAAATTTAATTTTTACAATAAACTAATATTGAGATATCTTTTATTAACTTAATAATTATGTCTATAATAACAATTGAATCCGAGGAATTATCAATTGATTCAGAAAATTTTGTATATTCAAAAACATCCTCAAGACCTTCTAAATCAATTGTAAATCCTGAATTATATACTAAATACAAATCTATTAAAGATATGTTTAGATTTTTTGACGGCAAATGTGATTCTATTCTGAGAGAATGTTTGAGTTATGTTTTTTCTAACATGCAAAAAATACAAGAAGATATTTACATCCTAAATGAAAACATTTATAAAATAATACATTTTACTGATAATAAATTCAAAAATCTAAATACTTCTTTAAACGATAAATATGAAAATTATGTAATACTATGTAACGACATCTATACATATCCGAAGATACAATATTTTTATATACTATCTAATTATTTCCAAAGTATAAATATTGTTATGTCACAAATCATGCATTATAACATAATCGTATGTAATAAAAGAAATAAGAATTTAGAAATAAGTTTTAAAAATTCTATAGTTAAAGACTTTGGGATTAAAGTAGATAATTCTATAATTAAATACATTTATCAAGACAATAATTATTTTTTACAAGATTCTATAGATACAAATACTAAAATATCAAATATGTGTTGTAATATTTCACAAATATCTAATTTAAATAGAGATATATACACGGTTAATAAATATTACAAAGCTTTTATAAACAAGGAATGTAATATTGATTGTACCTGCAAATCAAATAATATATTTTATTCTGATATTTTAGATTGTTACATATGTGAAAAATGTTTAGTATTAACTAGACTGTTTCTTTTTTGACCAAGCCTCCGAAGCAGACTTAAAAACAGCTCTGTGATCATATTTATCCCCCATTTTGCTCTTTTGTTCAGCTATGTGATTTTTCAAAAATGTATTATACTCAGACGGAGCTCTTGGTTTCTTTTCCTTTTTAGGTTTATCCCCCGACATTTTAGATTTTAATTCAGAAATTTCCTTTTCAAGGCGGTCAAGTCTAGAGTCTTCCATTTAGTCTTTATAAATATCTAATTAATTATTTTTAAACGTGTTATTGCGATGTTTAATACAAAGTGGAAAGTCTCCATGATAATTTTTACTGTAAAACGAACAATTACATCTTTTACAGTAAAATTTTTTAATAGATTTATCTGCTTCAGTGTCTTTGCTTAACTTTTTAATAGCATCCCAATCTATATGACCAGTTTCAATATCTACAAGAGAATCTGTCATTCTATTTGAATACACTCAACATTAAAATTTCCTAAGAAATCTAATCCAGTTGTATCTTTATACTTTTCTTTATAAACTACCTTATTTATACCCGATTGAATTATTAACTTAGAACATTCTTTACATGGCGAGAGAGTTATGTATAATGTTGAATCACTACAACTAGTATTAGTTCTAGCCATTTTTGTAATAGCATTCGCCTCTGCGTGCAAAACATACCAATGAGTTTTACCGTCGGAGTCTTCACATGTATTATCGTAACCCACCGGTGTTCCATTATATCCATCTGAAATTATTGTATTATCTCTTACAATAACAGCGCCAACCTGTTTTCTTTTTGCATAAGACATTTCTGCATACTTGCTGCATATATCTAGAAAAAGTTTATCATACTTACTCATTTAATAAGTATATAAAATATTTCCTTAAACTATAACAGCATAATTATCTTTAAATTTAAGATTATCATTTGCTACGAATATCTTACTCGATTTGTAATCTGGCATATTTAGTTTGAATTTTTGATATGGAGTAAGCTGCCATGGCCATAAGTAAAGAGATTTAAACCTAGAAACTGGATAAATTATCTTGTCATTATAGATACAATGTTTTACTTTTGACATAAGAGATCCCCAATTTAGAAGAACTCTATTATTAATCTGGGGTTCCGGAATCGGTGTTTCTGTTGGAGGAAACACTTTGATTTTTTCAGGTGACAAATGGTCTTCCTTTTTATAAACAATGCGGTTCAGGAGAATAGAAGGTGTTTCTTGATAATCATCGACACTTTGTGACCATTTTAGGTGAAATTGGTTATTTCTGGTATGACAAATAGAACAATAAAGCCCGGGTTTATTATCCGTAAATTGAACATGTGGTACATTTTGAAACTGCTCGCCTATAAAATTTTTAATTAGTTTTCTCTTTTTCCATATATGAACATGATTGCAACAAGGATCATAATATGGACCCGCGTCTTTACAACCTGGATAGAATATTTTTTTATCAGGTCCCTTTCCTCTTTTTCTTATTTCTATTGCTTTTAAAGCCTCTATAGAAACTTTTTTAGGATTATATATATTATTCCATTCTTGTTCAGGGGTTAATTCCAGATTTCTATATTCTTCAATAGTCATAATCTCAATCTTATCTTTTTCTGGGCTAATTTTTGTATTCTCTAATATACCTATTATTGTTTCGGGTTCTTTCATATGAAGATTGCCTCTACCATCGATAATTGTAGACATCTGTACGATTATTGATGATATTGATTTTTTAAGTTAATAATTTTTTTGCAATATTACTTCTTTTCTTCCTTTGTCATTTCGACCAACTTTTCATAGAGTTCTCCAACAAGCTTGAATTCATTTGGCTTAAATCCACCGCGAGCCGAAACTACATTAACAACCGAAAGCATAAGACTTACATCCTTGCTAGAAACTGTATACGTCTTGTCGTCCTGTTCTGAAGCAGATACATCAACCGGAGCGTCACTCGCAGAAGCCATTATTATAATTTATAATTAGTTATTTCTTTAAATTGGTTAAAAGTCATCTAAATAGACTAAATCTTTATCTTCAATTTGTTCAGGTCTATTATAGTCTGTAACTCTTTGTTCAAAAAAATTACTTTTACCATCAAGTGACATAGTATCCATAAAACTAAAAGGACATTCTACGTTGTACATCTTAGTATATCCAAGTTTTTCTATAAGTCTATCAGCTTGAAATTCTATATAAGTTTTCATAGAATCTGCATTTATACCAATTAAATTACATTTAAATGAATCACAAATAAATTCTTTCTCAATGTCAACAGCAGAAGACACCATATCTTTAATTACATTTTCTGGTAGTTTATTTTCTATATAAGAATACAAAAGAACTCCAAAATCTGTATGCAAAGACTCGTCTCTAGCAATAAGTTCATTACTTTTACCGAGGGCTTTAGTCATTAACTTTTTAACATACTTCAACCAAAAAATGGCACAAAAAGAACCAGAAAAAAATATACCTTCTACTATAGTAAATGCCACAAGTCTCTCCTGAAACGGAATATCCTGATTTAACCACTTTTGTGTCCATTCTGCTTTCTTTTTAACACCTGGTAACTCCTTTATTCCATTAAAAATTCTGTGTTTAGAATCTTCCGAAATGTAAGTATCAATCATGAGTGCATATGTTTCTGAGTGAATAGTTTCCATAGCAGCCTGCCAACCATAATAAGCTCTAATCTCCGGTACTTTAATTTCATCAATGAAGTTAATAGACAAATTCTCAAATATTATACCATCGGAGCCTGCAAAAAAAGATAAAACATTGGAGATAAAAAATTTCTCGCTTTCTGAGAGTTGTTCCCAGTCTGATATATCAGCTGGAAAATCTATTTCCTCAGCTGTCCAGAAAGCTTGTTGGTGTTTTTTATATGCTTCCCATACTTTAGTCCATACTATAGGCTGCAAAACATATCTATTAGAGGTTTCAGAAAGAATCGGCTCCATTGTAGTATTATATAATTTATAACTTTATATTTTTAAAAAATTATAAATTGTATAAATTTTATTATTTAATGTTTTAAATTTACGCGTATGGAACCTTCATCTTTGTAAGACGAAGCTTGAGAGCCTTAACGGTAAGAGGAGTACGAGTGAAACCCATATCGTCTTTACGACGCTTGTAAATCGATACATCATTAGCACGCGCAAGAGCCTGAAGTTGCTTTAGAGTAGGCTTTGCTTTCTTGGCAGCAGCCTTCTTAAGAGCCTTCTTTACTTTGTCCTTGAGACACTGACGCTGGCCACGGCCACGCTTCCACTTAGGATTTGCCGAATACCCTGGCTGACAAACTGTTGCCATACCGAAATCCATACCACCAAAGATTGGGATACCCTGAACAACAGGAGGAGCAACTCCTTGTCTGTAAGGTACCCTCATACGGGATAAACGAAGCTTGAGAGCCTTAACGGTAAGAGGAGTACGAGTGAAACCCATATCGTCTTTACGACGCTTGTAAATCGATACATCATTAGCACGCGCAAGAGCCTGAAGTTCTCTTAGAGAAATTTTTGGCGCCTTTTCCTTGAGGCACTGACGCTGACCGCGCTTGCGTCTCCACTTAGGATTTGCTCTGTAACCGGGGCCACACACCGTCGCAACACCAAAACTAGAGTTCATTATATTTTAATATAATAATTACATTTTTTTTATAAAATAAATTAAATATCATAAAATGAAATTAAATTTTGATAATATAAGACACATATGTGATTTTCTGAAACTTGATGATATATTAAATTTTTCTATATCATGCAAAGAAACATACTGCGCATTAGATGACATCTATTTTAAAAACTTAGCTTATAAGTTTTATGGATATTGTTTTTGGTTGAAAGCAAAATGTAGAAGTCCTATTGTATCAAAACCTCTTAAAAATTTTAAATTAGAACTTATAAGAATTGAAAATTTTCAGAGGAATTTAGATAATATTAATATAACAAGATGGACTAAAAAAGACTTTTATAATTATTGGAAATACACTTAGCGACATGCAGTGCAGTTACCGAAACTACATTTTCTACTTCCAAATTTATATCCCCTGCCAAAATCTACCATACCACCGCCTGCGCGATATTCGGCTAAAAGAGGTTCCATAATTGGTACACCAGCTACAATTGGAACAGCCTGACCCATGATATCGAGCGAGTCTCTTACCTTTCTACATCTACCAGAAAGAGGGTCTCTATAATGACCAGGTAGGCACATCTTTCGAAGACGTCCAGTGGCTGGATTTATTTCATAGCCGGGTTTCAAAACTGGGGCAGCTTTTGGTTTTATGCAACGCCCGCGATCGTTTCTAACATTAGGCAGGGGGCATACTTTACGAAGACGTCCAGTAGCTGGGTTTATTTCCATACCATCTGGGATTTGTCTAACAGACGGTACCCGTGCCGCGGCTGGAGTTTTTTTGCACCGGTTTGTAACGGGGTCTCTATACATACCCGGTCCGCAAATTTGAATGCATTGTCTCTGCCCGCGACCACCGGTCCACCTAGGATTTGGTTCATAATCAGGTGGACAGACAGAGTCTCCAAACTTATTTACTTTTTTCCATGCCTGTTTAAGAGTAATACCCTCTTTCCACTTTAGTTTCATAGCCTTTTTAGCATTTGCTACAGCCTTTCTCTTTTTTGGTGACATTGCATTTTTCTTACCCTTAGACTTAGTCTTCTTATCCTTGCCTTTTACCTTCTTCCACGCTTGTTTAAGAGTGATACCCTCTTTCCACATTAATTTCATAGCCTTCTTGGCATCGCCTTTCTTACCAAATTCCATTATTTTAATTTATTGTAAATATAATAATTTAAAGAGAAATTATATTTACAATTATTATAAATGAATCCAGTTTTTAGTCTATTGAATAACTGCCGTGGAACAAAACTAGGAGTTAAGAAAATTTCAAAATCACTTGGTATGCGAAAGAAAGATGTTTTTTATTATTGTTTTAAAGACTCGCGTATTCGACGCGTAGATGGTCTAGAAGTTGGTTCTGGTAAACGTAATATGTCAGTTTTTACTATTGACCCTTAATTATATTTGGAAACACTTCTAGTAGAATCTTTTCATAACCTTCAAAAATTTTAAATGTCCAAGCTGATTTTTCTTTATTCCAGCTTGAACCTTTAAAAGTAGTTTTAATTAGTTCTCGATTATCGTATGTTTTCTTACCTGAAATGTATACATTTTCTTCATCGGATGTATACATCAAATCACACGCTTCAATGTTAGGAGTTTCTGTAATTTCTCCATTTGTAGCTGTTTTTTTAAGACTCGTTTTCACAACTGTTTGCAAAAGGTCTAACAATGGGTCCAATTTAGAATTGATACTTTGCTCAATCTTGTCAAGCCTCTCAATTATTTGTGAAATATTATGTTCATCCATTTTATTTATAATTATAAATAAATTTTAACTTTATACTGTTTCTTTCATATTTTTATGACTGCGATATAAAAATTTATAACGCTTAAGACCAAATTTTTCAGATTTTAAAATTTCTTCAATAGAGTCTTTATTTTCTTCCGAGTCTACCCAGAATTCCATTCTATAAAGAACACTGTCAAATTTTGTACAATCTACTATTCTTATTCCATTTATAGAATTGTAAAGTTCGTTGTTATTAGATATCAGTTCTAGAACACTATTCATCCATTCTTCATGAAATTTATGTAAATTATTTCCATTTTTAACTGAAAACTCAAATCCCTCTTTGTTTTTGGCATCTTCCCAACAAGGAAATACATCGTGTCTAAAAAACGAATATGCACATGGCGTTGCATTATTTCTTTTCATTTTTTTAATAGTTTTTCCATCTGAAAATATTTCATAAATCTTTGGTATATTATTAAATGTTTGCCAGAATGTTACGATGTCGGATATTTCCATTAATTTTTCTAGATTATCATTATACAATTTACCAAGGTCTTTGTAATGTAAATATAAATTCCAAGTATCAGAAAGAGGATAGTCCATGGTATATTTATATATTTCACGTTTTTAAGTATTTTAATTAAAATGTAATATAAATATAAATGAGTTTATCGGGAAAATCAAATGTAAATCCAAAAATTTGGGGTCCATACTTTTGGGAAACTATACATTTTACAGCATATGGTTATCCAGAAAATCCAAATGAGTTAGATAAAAAAACTTACCATGATTTTTATAGTAATATCATGAAAGTTTTACCATGTGATAAATGCACTAATTCTTCTCAAGAATTATTTAAAAATTCGGGTATACATAATTTTCTTGGTTCAAAAAAAGACTTAATTAAATGGACTTACTTATTTCACAAATCTATTAATAACAAATTAGGCAAAAAATCTCCAACACTTGAAGAATTTATGGATAATTTTACAAATAGAGAAAAAGGATTATCTCTTAATAATATTATTATATTTACTATTATATTTATAATTATTGTTCTATTTTTTATGCACTACACATTAGACATTCTTTAGGTTCTTCTCTTTTTTCCTTAGAAACATCTGTTGTAAAGTTTTGATTTTCTAGAATAGATTTTGTTCTAATGTAATAAGAACCAGTTTTAAGACCAATTGTCCAGCCATACATAAGTATAGAATGAATAATAGCCGGTGTCGGAGGATTTACAAATAAATTCAAACTTTGGCTTTGGCAAATGTAAGCTCCTCTATCGGCTGCTTGTTCTAGAATTTTCTTTTGAGACATTTCCCAAGAAGTTTTATAAATTTTCTTAATATCGTCTGGTAGGTCAAGAGATTGTACAGAACCTTTATTTAACATAATCTTTTCAATGAGTTCCTTGCTAAATAACTTGCGATGTCTAAGTTCATTGATAAGATGTTGATTTACAATGATGTAATTACCAGATAAAACTGCACGTGTATACAAATTAGATGTATATGGTTCAAATGATTCATTATTACCCATGATTTGAGCTGTAGATGCAGTAGGCATAGGAGCAACTAGAAGGCTATTTCTAAGTCCAGAATGTTTAATAGTATCTTTTAAAGACTCCCATGATTCTTTTGAATAATATTTAGGATTTACATTCCACATATCAAACTGTAAGATTCCTTGACTAGCTGGAGAACCTTGAAAAGTTTGATAATGACCGTCGCGCGCAGCAAGCTTGTTTGACATAACAAGAGCGTTATAATAGATACATTCGAATATAGTCCTGTTTAATTCTTTAGCTTCATCCGATTCATAAGGAATCTTAAGAATCATGAATACATCTGCTAGACCCTGAATACCTATACCAATTGGACGATGTAGATTATTAGAAAATTTAGACTCGGGTGTTGGATAATGATTGATGTCTATTATATTATTAAGATTTATAACAAGTTCTTGGGTTTTTTCACCAAGAAGCTCAAAATTAAATGCGCCGTTTTTAATATACATTGGAAGACACAAACTTGCAAGATTACACACTGCGGTTTCTTTTGAATCTGAGTATTCTACAATTTCTGTACACAAATTACTACTTTTAATCATGCCATAATTTTTCTGATTTGACTTACGATTAATAGTGTCTTTATAAAGAATGTAAGGAGATCCTGTTTCAATTTGAGTATTAATAATTTTCTCCCAAAGAGTCTTAGCACTAAGTTGTTTTCTAAATTTACCTTGACTTTCATAAAAAGTGTACAATTCTTCAAATTCGTCTCCCCATGTATCAGATAAGTTTTTACATTCATTTGGACACATTAATGACCACATTTCATTGTTCTTAACCCTTTTCATAAAAAGGTCGGGAATCCATAGGGCATAAAATAAATCCCTGGCTCTCATATCATCTGCTCCATTGTTTTTCTTCGCATCTAGAAAATCATAAATGTCGGCATGCCATGGCTCGATGTATACTGCAAACGAACCATTGCGTTTTCCGCTTTGATTGATGTGGCGAGAAATATTATTGTATACTTTTAGAAGAGGCATGATACCATTACTCTTGCCTCCAGTCTTATTAATGTAAGAATCTTTAGCTCTTACATTTGAAATATGTACTCCAATTCCACCAGCCCACTTTGAAATTTGAGCCATGTCTGCGGCTGTTTTATACAATCCCTCAACAGAGTCTTCTGTTCCTAGAAGAAAACAAGAGCTCATTTGCTGATAATTTGTACCTGCATTAAAAAGTGTAGGCGTTGCATGAGTATAGTATTTATGAGACATTGAGTTATATACATTTCTAACCATAAGCATATCACTTCCATGAATCGCAAGAGCAACTCTCATAAAAAGATGCTGGGGTCTTTCTAGAATTTCTCCATTTATTTTCAGAAGATAAGCGTTTTGCAACGTTTTAAAACCAAAATAAGAAATAGAATAATCTCTTGAGTAATCAAACATTTGTTCAATTTCTAGACTATTTTCAACTACAATAGTCATAAAAGCATCCGAAATGATTCCTGCAGTATTTAGTTTTTGCATGACGAGTTCAAAAGAAGAATGTGTATTTTTATGATGATTATTTATAGCAATTCTGCTAGCAAGAATAAGATAATCTGGATCATTCTTAAACAAAGTAGCCGAAAAACTCGCAGCAAAATCATCAAGCTCTGAAGTTGTAATACCGTCATAAATAAGACTACATATATTCTGAGCAACAAATACCGGGTCAGTATTCAACTCAGGACCAAATTCTGTGTTTTCTGATAGTTGTTTAATTTTTGCAGTTATCAAATCAAAACGGACATCTTCTTTATTTCCACTGCGAGTGATTACCTTCATTCTTATAATTACATATAAATTATTTCTTAAAATTAATTCGTATGTAATTCAAAAAAAAAATTAATTTGTTCCACTTGGCTGAGACCCGCTGCAACAATCTCCCCATTTCCAACCTGGAACTCCTAAATCTTCGATTTCGTACATTAATTCTCCTCCTCTTGAAGCTCCTTTTTGTGACTCCATAAAAGGAACATATTCTGGTACAATTATAGACCCTTTAAATTCTCCACTTGCAAATAAAAATAAAACTAATGCCACCGCAGCTACAAATCCAAGAATGTAATAATTATTCATTTAATATTTATATTACATTTTATTATTTTTTTAATATTTATTGTAAAGTCCAACCTTGGTCAATATGAAATTGATAAGGTCCTTTATCCTCTTTATAACCCTTAGCTGTACGCACATAAGCTAAATCGTCAGGGAAAATACTTTTTTCAGATTTTCCTCCAAATGGCCACAATCCAATAAACCAAGCTAAAATAAAATACATTAAAACACCTGCTAGAACATATTTAAGAGGTCCCGGAGCAATTACATTAGAAATCTCGGGGAAAAACAATAAAATAACTACGCCAATTACTAAGGGTATAATCATCATCATGCTCATTATGTTTCCTAAGAAACCAGTAGCCTTTCCAAACATATCAGCCGCTCCCTTAGCGTTTGCCTTAGACAAAGCTACCTGACCAGCAAGAAGGCCCTTCAATACTTTATCTTGACCGGTCGATTCTTTATCGGAATGAGTAGCACTGTGGGCATCGCTTAGCAAGTCTAATGCTACAGATTTTCCCATATTTGAAGCAGATGAAATTATATTCTGAGTTATAAGTCTACTCTGTGCAAATTGGTCAAATACAACATTCTTAAGATCTAATGCGCCGTAAAAAGTAATAAGAACACTTGCGTCAGATGAGGCGCTCATTTTAATATTTGATATCTGATTTTTAATTGAATCTGTTATACTCTGATTCTTGTTAGCAATTTTATTTGTTACAATTGACTTAACCGTATCAGAGTTGGAACCTAAACCTGTTTTATTTTTGAGTTCATTCATGGCCGAAGCATGTGCAACTTGTTTAAACTGAGCCGCTATAACAGTCGTAGAAATATTAGATATATCAGAAACAAGTTGCATATCTACACTTGCTTTATTCTTAAAATCAACGTTTTCAATTGTTACATTACCCATTATACTATCTATTTCCTGTTTATGAATTTTAACAGCTTCCATATAATTAGCATATGCAAGTTTATACTCGTCCTTATCTACAGACGCGAGAGCATCAGATGGTTGCTTAGGTACACTAAGACTAGATAAAACTTTACCTTTTAGAGCTAACATGGCAGCGTCTGGTTTACCTTGAATAATTTTAATACTAGCATTTGCGGAACCTGATAAGTTAGTTGTGCTTTTTGCGTTACTGACTTCACATAGGATAGATTGAGTAGAATTTATCTGTTGATTAATATTCATAAATAAGTCAGTACACCCTGCCTTTGATAAAGATTCTTTTAATTTATTTTTTGCATTTGTATATGAAGATGACGCCGCCCCGGCACCGAAAGGAAATGCGACTACCACGGCTGCGGCATCTACTTTTTGCATACCAGAATCGACGGCGTTATTAAATATAGATTTACATTTTTGGTTAGCCCCTGCTGCGTTTAAAGCATTTTGAATCGGTTCAAATTTTTCCTCAGTCGAGGGGGGCTTTGGACAAGTTTCACTACTGCTCATTATTTTAATATATTATAATCTTTTTTTTTAAAATATAAAAAAAACGGCAATTATTGCCAAAACAATTAAAATCAAAATTAAATAAATGTAATCAAATGTATTATCAGGTCTAGTAGTTGGGGTAGTAGAAGGGTCCGAAGGAACCGAAGGAACCGAAGGAGTAGAAGGGTCTGAAGGAACCGAAGGAGTAGAAGGGTCTGAAGGAACCGAAGGAGCCGAAGGAGTAGAAGGGTCTGAAGGAACCGAAGGAACCGAAGGACCAGTTGGTTTGGTAGGACCAGTTGGTTTAGTAGGAGGGGTATAAGGTTTCTTCTTATCCGGTGCAGCACTCTTATTACCACATACGGGTCTAATATTAGTCTTATTTAGTTTCAAAGAACCTTGAGTATCTAATGTAACAGAACAATCTACAAAACTTATAGATTTAGAACCGCATACAGCACCAACATCTGTATTTCCGGGTAGCTTAGAATTCCAACCCTTTGGAAAAGTTGCCCCAGAATCTTCACCCGAAGTAGAAATTTCATAATTAGCTAAAATTTGCATAAAAGAATCAGATGGAGCATTTGCTTGCATTACCTTTGCTTTTTCTCTTAAAAATCTAGGAGGACCACCTCCCGAGCCGCGGCTACAGTAAGCATCGCTAGTTGGAACAGCTGCTAAATCTTGAATGGCTGCCTGAAAACCCTTAGAACCTCCAATGTAAAAATCATTTGTCCATGTATCTTTAGTTAAATTTAAAGATAAAGTCTGGGATAATTTCGCAACCTGAGGATCAAAGGCAAGAGCGCACGCGGGGTCACTGTAATGATACAAACTTTCTCCTGTAGTAGGACTTTGATATTTTGGAACTTTAAATGCATTGCAATATTTAGTAATAGTTGTAACATAATTTGTATTCGGACCAATAAAGGGTTGTGTTGAAAAAGGATCATCCGTTAAGTTTATTATTTTACCATATACTTCTTGGAAATTTTTACGATGTATGGTATTGTATAATAATACATACATTGGTACAGTACTGCTTGTTTTAGTTTGGGTAATTTTCCAAGAATCTTTAGATTTTATGTAATACATATTAGGAAGTTGATATAATATCCATTTCAAGTTCTCGGAGAATAAAATTTTATCATCAAAAAAGAAACTTGTGTTGAAATTTGTATTTTGCATTTTAACTGTATTTGCAATTCCTATAGGAGGACTACCGGTAGCGCCGCCCGTATTTTCAGATACAGTTGGATTTGGATAAAAAAATTCGGCCTGAGTCTTTTTCTTTGTAAAGTTTACAGCGACGTGACCATCATTTGAAAAAACTATATCACCTGCATCTTTAATAGAATTAGAAATTTGAGAACACTCGTCGCCGGTGTATGTATAAACAGACATCATGCTAATCGAAGAATCTTTGCCGGTTTCGGAAGTAAAACTAGTTGGTATTTTAATCCAATTTATAGGTCTTCCAGATTTAAAATCATGTTTAGTATCGTTTGAAAAAAGATTATATAGAAAAGGATCGTTAGTTATTAGATTTTTAATATCCTGCGAAGACATAATAGTAATTTAATAATAATTATACATTTTATTTTTCAATATAAAAATAATATATAATTATTGCGGCGGCTTTACAAGGGCGTTTACATTAGCAGATAGATATTTTGTTTGTTCTCTATCTATACCCGACATAACCTGCAAAGCAGAAATCTTATCACGATGCTTTTTATCTTCTAGTTCCATAACTTCGAGTTTATCAACTAATTTCTGTAAAAGAGGTCTTAAAGCAGATTCTGGGACCTTAGAAATGTCTACTTTTTGGTCATTTACAAATTTAGTAAAATAAATCGACGCGGCGACTACAACTACTGTAAATAGAAATAAACCTAAAATCATTTCGGTATTCATTTTTAATTTAAAATAAACATTTTAAAAAATTAAAAAATTAACTTAATTGTTAAAATAGATAACAAGGCCGCGATGTATTGTAAAAATGTAAAAGAAATCAAATCAATCAAACTTCTTCTATTGTCCATGTAATTTATATATGTTATTACCGGATTAAAATCACCTTCCCCGGATGAAAAGAAAAAAGCTGCTAAAGCAATAGAAATCGCTATTCCTGTAATACCTTCATATACATTTGTCGTATATTTATAGACTAATAAAGTAACTGTACAAACTATATAAGTTCCTAAAAACTCTATTATATGTTTATCCATTTAGTTATACAATACATTTTATTTTAACAGTGATTGCAAATATAAATTATCATGTCAGGGTCTCCAATAAGTATATTTCCTAAATCTGTAGAATGTATATGAAAGACCCGAGGGTCTAAATTATTTACAAGTTCTACAAGTTTAAGATTATTTAAATCATTTTTTAAATTTGATATACTTTTATTAATTATATCCTCTAAAGTTTCTATCTCATCTATGTCAACGTAAGTTTCGTAACCCCAAAAGGTCCCTCCTGATATACATGTTTTTCTAAGATTTACCATTTAAAGTTATTACATTTATTTAGAAATTATTCCAGTATTCTATACCAGTATTTCTGTAAATTACATTTGCATTTTTAATATTATTCATGATACAATTAACATTGTTAACATGGAAATATCTAAATTGCTGATAATTATACCGAATGTCTTCAAGATAATCAATCCATGTACCAGGTTCTTGTATGTATGTGTATGTTATATTTTTAACGGCATACTCAATGAATATATTTACATAATGCCATTGATAACTATTTAGATTATTTGAAATATACATGAACTTAATAAAAATGTCTACATTCTTACTGACTCTAAAAGTATAAAGCATCTGAATAGTTCTTGCTGCTTCCTGGCGAATTATATCAAGAATATAATATTTCAAATCAGTCGGAAGAACATCACACGCTTTGAGAACAAGAAATTCTTTGATGTTCATCCTTTTTCGAAATATTATACAAATAGACTCTAAGTAAATTATTTTTTTGCAAATTTAATCCTGGTCTTCAATTGAAGAATTATTTGTGACTAATTGTTTTTCTACACATGTCATTTTATAACCACGCATAAAATTTACACGGTCACAAATCCAGAATAGCGGAGTCTGTACTTTAGAATAAATTTCGTTTATAAAATCTATATGAGACTCCATTTTATTTGTTCCTTTTTCTACAGAGTTTAGTTTATCTAGAATTAAATTTAACTTTTCTTCAAGTGCTTCTACTCTATCTGATAAAAGTGTATTTTGTTCTTGATTTTCGTCCAATAACTGACGCTTAAGTCTAGAGTTATCTAGAGCCTGTTTTAACATTTAATTATATATATACATTTATTTTTAAATTAATTTTCATAGCAAATTCTACAAACAGGCATATAAGTTTCAGTGGAACCTATTTCTACAAGATTTTCAGACTTTGTAAGTTTTTTAGTAAAACTAGCAGGGGTGCCATTTTTACAAGACATACACAAAGCTTGAAGCTTGCATACACTTTCACAATGAGGAATCAGGTTTAAAATTTCTCCAAAAGGTCTTTTAAGATAATCTCCGTCTAGACCGCATACATAAACGTCTTTATTTTTAGAACTACATTGTATGCAAAAAGAAACTAGATTATCAAAAAACTGTCCTTCATTTATACATATTACGTCAGAGTTAACGTAATCATTAGATTGTGTTATCATAAACAATAAGTCTTTAGCACAAGGGACGCAATCAAAAGACACGTTATCGTGCGTAGTTATTTTGCTATTTGAAGAATATCTAGTATCTCCTTCAAAATTAATTATAAGAACTTTTTTATTTAAAAGTTTTTGCATCTTAGCAATATTAATTAGAGCAGATGTTTTTCCTGAAAACATGCATCCGGTTATAAGATGAATAGACATATCTAATACATTTAAATAATAAATTATTTATTTAAATGGATTAATTTTATTCTACTTGTAAACTAAAAAGTTCAAGTAAATTTTCATACAATTTTGTTACTAGATTGTATATCTCAACTGTTTCTATTTTTATGTAATTATTTAATGTTTCATAAAAATAAATTTTTCCAGTTGTTTTGAGCCAATTTATATCAAAAGCACACACTGTATATTCTTGGTCCCACGTTAATGAATGTCCACAATTAACACACAACTCATAAACGTCAATGTTGTAATGACCTGTTTTTATTATTTCTGTTATAATCAGATTTAAATCAGCAACTAATTTTTCATTAACTTTTTGCTGAACAGACACATTCGACATTTGTTCGCATAATGAATCAAAATCCATGATGTGTTTACAATTATTTATTTCTTTAAATCCTAAAGATTAATTTTTTTTGCAAAATTAAGGAGTGGAACTCGCAAGTTCTATGTCCATATGGTCAGGTGGCTTATATGGCTCGCGATTATAAATCTTAATAGAGTAGTCCGTTCTGCAATTATCTGGCATAGCCTGGTTCGAACCCTTGAAAGTCTTCTTATAAAACTGAACATCGGCTCCTCTAAGAGGAAGAGCTTCTTGCTGAAGTCTTTCATACTCCTTTAAAGCCCATTCGGATAGTTCATCCGATGGTCGACGATCTTCGCGCGACATACCCATCTGAAGTGTGATATATCTGTAATAGCTACCAAATTGCTTAGCGATGGCGCCGTGCTCGGCTGCCTTTTCATCTGCATTGTAAAACTTCTTAAGACTCTGAATGAAGGAAGTAACCAAACCTATACCACCTGCTGTAAAAAGTACAACATCCTTAGCATCAGTAGAATCAATACTGCCAGCTACTAAACTTGCTGCTGATGCAACTGTAGTTGCTACAATAGAATACAAGGTTAGATTATTTGAAATACCTCTCCAGTATCCCGAAGAATTAGCATGCATAAATCTTAACCCAGCTGCCTTTTCACCCCATGATGTAAGTAGATTTTCATAATCATCATTCCAAGAATCGGCATTAACCTTCTTCTTAAACCCAGCCATTTTAACCTCAGCTAGTGCTAAATCTGCTTCAGAACTTCCTGCCATTATTCTTTACTTTATATTTTATTTTTAATTTAAATGAGCCCCATAGAACGCAAAATACTTTTCTTGTCTTCTGAAATAAAAAGTCTTCCGGAAATGTATTTAACTTTTACCCACGGAACTTTATTTTGACGACGTTCTTGTTCTGTAATATTTCTTCCAAGAATATCGTACTCATCTGGAAATTTTGGGCGATGTCTCTTTGGACTAGAATTCAAATTTTGGTCTTCGTTTTCAAGCTTTGTCTTATACCTTTTAAGTTCTTCGACACTTGGTAGAAAATCTGCATCTTGAAAATTATTATCAAAACTTAGTGCCATTATCTCCTAAGAGATTTATGAATTTAGTTTTTATATTAATTTTAAATACTAATGTCCATAAGAAGTCTGTCTAAATTTTTAAGATTCTCTTCAAGTTCAGGATATTTTCTTTTACGGAGAAGACTTTCTGGTACTTTAATACACACAGGACTTGGAGAAAATATAGATTTAGTTTCTCCAAAATACCTTTCTGAAATGTAGATATTTTCCCTGATTATCTGTTCATTATTTATGAATAAATTTAACCAGTCGGTAGATTTTTCACAATCTTGACACAAAAAATTATCATGTTTTCTTTCATTTATGCAAAATGCACAAAGTCTTGTTTTACATAATTTATTCTGCACTGATACTTTCCAATTGTATAAGACAGGTATAGCTTTCTTACAGATTTCTCTGTTTACAAAATCGATTAAATTAGAAATAGGTTCTACTGTTATCGTATCATCTTCCCACATAACACACACAGCTCTTTGATAATCGCATCTCATAGAAGAGTACCATCTTTTTCCACTCCATACTTCTTTTACATTGTGCGCTTCGTTTACAAGAGGCGATGGAGGCCGAGCAGGCATTTCGATGTCCATAAAATAAGGTCCCAACATTTTCAATAAATTACATGTAATGTATTTTTAATATTTGTATTTTTTAACAAGATTTGAATGGAAAAATATTTTTGCAAAACTTTAGGATTTTTTTTAAGAGGAATAGAAGTTTTTTTATGTTTAAAGAAAAGAATGTATAAAAAACGTTCTAGAAGAGTAAATCCCTCTGCAGAATATCACCACAATAAATTTAAATTTAGACAAATGCCCGCTTAAGTAAATAAAATATTTTACTTATATTAAATTAAATGGCACCCGGTATTACAGATGAATCAGTATATATGTTAATGGGTAAACTTACAGAATCGCACCAGCAAACTGCGGGTAATATAAATGCGCACCACGATAGAATAACTAAATTAGAAGAAGATATAATCTCTCTATTAGAAAGCGGTGGAAGCGGTTCAACATTAACCGGTCAAGATGGTATATCTATTACAAATGATGTAATTACTGTTGATTTTTCTCATTCTGGGTTTAATACAGATAATATATCAGAGGCTGTTAATTTATACTATACAGATGCAAGAGTTTTAGATACACTTAATAATGCTACATCTGTAGGAATTGGCGAAGCAGACCCATCAAATAAGCTCCATGTTAATTCTGGTAGCACAAACATCGCAGCACAATTTGAAAGTACAGATGCAACCGGAGGTATAATGTTAAAAGACTCCACTGGTAACGTAGAATTGACAACTAGCGGAACTCATGGATTTAATATACATCCAAACGGAGGTGCTGCGGTATTTAGGGTAGAAGCCAACGGAGACGTTGGAATAGGGGTTATCCAACCAAATGCAAAACTAGATGTAAGAGGAGGAACTAGTTCAGGGACCAATACTCATGCTGTATTTTCTGGAACAAATAATAGAGGTCTTTCTATTCAAACCTCCAGAACTGGTCAACAAAACGATGGTAAAGTAATACTGAATTCTCAAGATACAGACGCAGGCGGAGCCAGTATGGATTTCCAAATTGCAGGAACCACAAGAATGGAAATTGAAAATTCTGGAAACCTTAATGTAAATACTGAAAATATATTTATAGATGATTATACAAACATAGGCCGTACAGTATCTGGTGCAATGTCAATTTTTGGTCACAATACTAAAGTAACTACTGTTGAGAATCAAATTGTCGCGAAGAACAAGGATTGGTATTCTCATTTTATTAAAATGTATTATGATCAGGGTATATCATTTCACGTTTCACCGAATGCAAGTACGTCTGCGGGGGAAGTATTATTACAAGGTTCAGGTACAAATTCACTTGAAGCAGCTCGTATAACGCCTGAGGGACACGTGTTAATTGGAAATACAACTATTATTAATTCGGGTGCTACATCTTTTCTTTCAGTGGGAGACGGCTTGGGAAGTGCTGCGATATCAATATACTCCGGTGTAAGTAGTTATGGTTATTTAAACTTTGCACGTGGTAGTTCGGGCGCCGCTGCCGACCCGGGATATATTAGATATAATCACAATGATGATAGTTTTTTATTCGGAGCAGCTTCCGGTGGGAGTGTGCATATAGGAACTGGCGGAGCAGAAGCTAATGGAACAAGAGGCGGTGTAACTTTTAGCAATGATACTAATGATAGAAAAAATTTAATTTGCGCAACAACAAGCATATCTGATTTAGAATTAATTGAATTTAGAAATCCTAATGGAACCATTGGAACTATTAAATCAAATGGGCAAGCCACAACTTTTAATACATCTTCTGATTATAGATTAAAAGAAAATGTAAATTATGAGTGGGATGCTTCAACAAGATTAAAACAACTCAAACCAGCAAGATTTAATTTTAAAACAGAGAATGACACAGTAGATGGATTCTTAGCACATGAAGTGTCAGATATAGTTCCAAATGCGGTTTCAGGGGAGAAAGATGGCGAAAAGATGCAAAGTATAGATCATTCAAAACTTGTTCCTCTTCTAGTAAAAGCATTACAAGAACAACAAAAACAAATAGATGAATTAAAAAGCGAGTTACATGCTTTAAAGAGCCAAAATAAATGATTTATAAAATTTTATTAAGTGTTTACAGTGTAATTCAGGGATAGTCATGATAAAGAAACTACTTAATAATTAAAAACATTCAATTAAAAAGCGCTTAAGTAAATAAAATATTTTACTTATTATAATATAAATGGCAGCTTACACCATATCATCTACAACACATTACAGAGACGAGGCCGCTTTGACCATACTTGCTCATATAACAGAAACTTCACACGGTCATACTAGTAAATTATCAGACATTACGCTTAGATTATCTGTTTTAGAAGATGGAATTATAACAAGAAATGATATAACCGCTGGTACTGGAGTAATTCTTACCGAAGACGCAGCAGCAAATACATTGGAAATATCGATAGGACAAGATGTAGCTCCTACGAGCAACGTTACATTTAATCAAATTACAACAACCAGTGATGTTATTATAAACGGAGACTTAACTGTAAACGGAGGTTCTACTTACATTTATTCTACTACCAAAGTAATAGCAGACCCTCTCATTGAACTTGCAAATGGAAATAATGGAAATTCTTATGACATTGGTTTTTATGGTACATACATTTCTGGAAATACAACATTATATACAGGTTTGGTATGGGACGCGTCCGTGAGTAGTTACAAATTATTTAAAAATTTAACAACTGCTCCAACTGATAATGAATTTACATTCACAAATCATAGTCTAGCTACATTAGAAGCTCAAATTACAGATATAACAAATCATACTATAAATTCACTAAATGATGTAGACACTACAACAAACAGTCCAAATGCAGGACAAGTATTAGCATGGAATGGAACAAATTGGGCACCGACTGATGATAATAATGATACTTACACAGGCGGTAATGGTATTACTATAAACAATAATGACATTTCTATAGAATTTACAGAATTTACTACAGATGACATAACAGAAGGTACCACTAAATTGTTTCATACATCCGAAAGAGTTGATGACAGAGTAAATGATTTATTACAAGCTGGCACAAATATTACATTAACATACGTCGACGCTAACGGAACACTTACTATAGATGCTACAGACACAAACACTGAATATACAGCAGGTACTGGGGTAAATATTGACCAAAATAATGTAATAAGTATAGGGCAAGATGTAGCTACAACAAGTGACGTAGTTTTTGGTTCTCTAAGGATTAATAATTCCATAACAAATCCATATACATATGGAGAAACTTATAGCCCCGGAGATTTAATAATAGGAGGAGATAACAATCCACCCCTATTAACTTTTCATAATCCAAGTACAAATGTAAGCGCCGATGACGAATGCGGTATAATTCAATTTTGTTCTAAAGATGATGCTAATGTAGGTTATTGTATAGCCAAAATTAAAGTTGCACATCAAGTAGGGCCGGGAAGCGGAAACTCAGGGGGAGGTTACATTACATTTCATACAAGCCCAGGTGGTACAGGAGTTTCAAGTGTGGAAAATGTACGCATAGACCATTTAGGTAATCTTGGTATTAATACTGATAATCCACAGAGTCTTTTACATTTAAAAGGTGATTCACAATCCTGGACAACGTCTCCTACTATTATATTTGAAAGCACAAATACAAACTCTAATGTTAGAAATTGGAGAATAGGTCCAGCGGATACTAATTTTGGTAATTTTCATATAGCAAAAAGCGGAACACAGGGGACTTATCCAGATTCTGATGCCGAAGCTCAAATATTCACCATAGACTATCAAGGTAAAGTAGGAATAAATACGATAACTCCAAATGTACAATTAGACATTGTAGGAGGTGTAACAACTGGAGGTCAAATAAGATTAAGTTCGGCCGAAGGAAATAATATATTAAAGGATACAAGAATAGTATCTAGGCATTACGATGAAACAGAGAAAGATATAATGTTAATAGGATGTAGGTCTAGCGGCAGTGCTAATATAGTTAGAATAGGCGGAGGAAGAGGAGAATGTAACACGGCAACTCAAGTACTCATATATACAGCGGATACGATTAATGAAAGTAATAATGATCCTTTTGTTAATATAACAAATAATAATTTCGGTATAGACACTGGTTCAACCGGACCGCAAAGAAAATTACATCTTGTGAATAGAGACGGAGACCAAACAACTTGTTTTGCCATGGAAAATATAAGGTCAAATTCTGATACAAATCAAAACGAAACTATCATTTCTTTCAGAGAAGAAATATTCACGGCGGGTGTAGGAACTACGTTTCACGAAGCTGGTGCCATTGAATTTAAAATGGATAACAGTAATACAGACACTAATGATGGATTACACTCAAGTTTAAGTTTATATACTTACCATGAGGGAACGAAAGACGGTTATTTTTCTTTAAATGGAAGAAATCTAGGATTAGGAACTGGAACTCCTAAATCAAGATTGCATATAAATCTTGACATGGATGGAGACCACCTCTCTTATTTAAACGGTAGTAGTGCCACATTTGACGCTGATGTTAATATTACAGTTGTACATAATTCTTCTGCAATAGGAACCGGAACTGCGGCGGGTCTGAAATTGACCAACAATGATAATACCAGTGGAGCTCCTTCTCCATTAATAGCTTTTGGTGCAAAATCTGCATCCGGTACATATAATCATACTTATGCGTGTATATATGGAATAAAAACAGCGGGCGGAGCAGACGCTAATTGGACGAGAGGAGATATAGTTTTAGCAACCGGCAAGGGTACTGGTCCAATAGAAAGAATACGTGTATTATCCGATGGTAGTATAGCTGCTGGGATATCAAGTTCGAATGGAAGAAGATTTAGAGTATATGGTTCTGGGGACATAGCTCAATTTACTTGTACAAATAATACAGCAGGAGGGGCTCAACTAGATCTTACTCATGAAAGAGCAGATGCATCACCTGCTGATGGAGATAACGTAGGCATTATAAATTTCGGAGGTTTAGACTCAGGTGGTTCCAATCCTACGCTCTATGGAACTATAGCAACGATAGTAGATGACGTTGCAAATAAACATGGTCATATAGTATTTAGAACCAGGGATGGAAGTGTATATGATGAAAGGTTTAGAGTAACACATACTGGTACATTTATTTTAAGAAATAACGCTAATGATTTAGATAGCCCTACATCGGGACATCTTAAAGAAAGTTTTATTGGAAATCATGATGGTACTTTAAAAATTGCTGTAAACGGAGCCAGTAATGGGGTATATGGTACTCATCAGATACAGGCAAGAAAAGGAGATAGCTCAGACACCCGAACAATACTTGATATAAACAGTACTCAAAAAACGACATTTCATTCACACGGTTCATCTGACATTATTACTTTTAAAAATAACAATGAAGCAACTGGATTAACAATAGGTTATACAACTAATTTGTTAAGTTTTGATATACCATCGGCGAGTAAACTTAGATATAGACATTTGACTTCACCAAGTACAGAAAGATTTGCTATAGAAGCTGATGGAGACGTAGTTGTTGGAGGCGGAGGTGGCGGTAGACTTCAGATCCGCCAAGCAACCCATCATTATTCTGGAACTACATCTATTACGTATATAGCACACTTTTATCGTTTTAATTCTTTCTTGAATATAGGAGCTAGTAATATTCATCTAAAAACAGATATAATTCATGGAAGCGCATCCGGTAGTTCAGCTCAAATGTTTTCTTTTGAATTTAAAGGACATGAGTACGGAGCAAGTAAACCAGTAAATGCAAATTTAGTATTTTATAATTATCCACCAAATGGCGGGGTAGTAAGCGTTGGTAGCTACGGAACTCATAATATAGACGTTTATAATTCTAGTGACAATAAGGTAGTAATAAGAATCGCTGTTACAAATGGTTATTATACTGCTTTCACAGTTTCTCAATTAACAACTTCACAACAGATAGCAGAGGTTCAATTTACAGCTTCCGCGCATAATACATTAACTACACATTTCTAAATAGAAATCTAAAACGTTAAATTATTTAAATATTATACTATTTAATTTTACATTTAATTAAGTATTTTTAAATAGTATAAATATAGTATAACATATGCCACCCTCTGCGACGCTAAATGGTCAACGTGTTGGTCATAGAGATGCAATTGTAGCAATTCATGAACAGAATTTACATCACAGATCGGCTATAAATGGGCTATTAACAAACTCCTTAAGAAATCCTTTAAGCGGGCATTTAAATGCAGGAGGGAATGATATTAAAAATATAAGGAGAATAAGTACAACAAATAGTGCAACGATTGGTTCGGATATATCCGTAAATAATCATATATATTTGGGAGGCGGGTTGTACGACCTCAGTGGAAACCCTATACAATTAGGAGGAGGCTCCGAACCTTTATTTGAAGACCACGACGATACGCATATAGTTCAAAATTCAGTTGGTACAATTCCACATAGCATGACAGTTGCACAACTTAAACAATTAAATTCATTATCTAGTGTTATAGCAAGAATGTTAGATATACAGGCACCTCCCACGTTAGTTCCAACAATTTCTGGGGCGGTATTAAATATAACTACGTCAAATGCACATGTTAAATTTGGAACCGCTTATCCAACTAGTATATCTATTAGCTTTAATAGAGGAACTTGGACAAACGCTTTTCAATCCGATGGTACAACACCCGCTACAACTCTTCCTCATAACCATGGTAATTTAGTAGTTTTAAATACGGGATTTGGTTTTAACGGTACAAACTCAAATTCTAATATTACAACGACTGGTATTACAAATTCTAGCCCAAGTGTTGTATATTATTCTGAAAATATTAGCGCGGGCACTTTTAATGTTTGGGGAAACATTACTCTTAATGCTTCCATGATTACATCAAGTACATCAACCGGTGATGTATACAATAATTATGGAGTTATAACAACACCTACGCCAACTGAACAAGAATTTACGCGCACTAAAACGTGGAGTGTTTATAAACCAGTTTATATAAATCAGGCTGAAATAACAACAAGTTTACAACCAGGTTCTACGGCAGGTTCTAATCCAAGTTTACCAAGGACAGTTAAAGTTTTTTCAAATACTTCAGATGTTATAATTATAGATCATCAATGGGATCACGATATTCACGTTCCAGCAAAAACTACTACACCACCTCAGAATGTTTATCAATATGATGCGTCTATAACAAATGCATGGTATAATATTAATTTTACAGCGGTGTCTGTATCTAATTATAATGGATACGGTGATTATTGGAAAATAACATTAAATATAGCTTTGAGAGACGACGCGGACGTAAAAATTTCAATTTAATTATATTATATTATATTATAAATAAATGCCTATCCCCTTGATAGACAATATAAATTGTAGGTCAGCGCAGGTGTTAGATAATCGAACAGCAGGTACAAGTAGTGATAGAAGTTCAATAGATCGTCTAGCGTCTGGGTTATTAAGATATGAAACTAATACTGATGAATGGATTTATTATAAAAACTCAACAGACGGATGGGTAACATTATCTTCAAATGTAGGAGGTATAAATTTAACTTCAGATTCTACTATAGATATATCACCAACTGACCAAATAAGTATAAATCAAGCAGCTACATTAAATTTAACAAATCTTTCGAGTACTACACAAGCATCCGGGGATAATTCAACTTTAGTTGCAACTACTGCATTTGTAAAATCAACAATAGACACATTAATAGACTCAGCACCTGGGCTTTTAAATACCCTTAATGAACTAGCCGCCGCTCTTGGTAATGACGAAAATTTTTCAACAACAATTACAAATAGTTTAAATTCAAAGCTAAATATTTCTGATTTTACGAGTACTGCAAATACGTGGTTAGCTACACAGACAACTGATAACATAACAGAAGGCACTAGTAATTTATATTACACAGACGCTCGAGCAAGAAGTGCTATATCAGTTTCTGGAGACCTTAGCTACGACAGTACCACGGGTGTAATAAGTTTTAACCCAGACCCATTTA
>Ga0206682_10000566_pt1 | contig 40214 bp, 65 predicted proteins | sample M240m12015metaG_FD_155444 | JGI IMG/M metagenome (GOLD analysis project Ga0206682, IMG submission 155444) | Ammonia-oxidizing marine archaeal communities from Monterey Bay, California, United States - M2 40m 12015 | ecosystem: Environmental > Aquatic > Marine > Intertidal zone | place: USA...
TCTACAGGTGTATTTCCGTATAGCGGTTCAGATGTTACTTTAAGATCAAACAAAATTAATTTTGACGATTACAATTGGGTTGTAAATAAAGATAATTTTGCATGGTTGTCCTCAAACACATTGTACAATAATACAGCTAGTGAAATTACAGCGTTACTAACTGCATCAGCTACTATACCAAATGCAGACGTTAACAGTCCTTCATCTGGATTATATCAAGCTACAGTATCTAACATTACCTTACCTACGGCTAATCAATACTTGTATTTAATATACGATTACAGAACTACTAACTCAGCTTCATTCTGTTATGATGCAAGCACTGAGTCTAGCGCGTGTTGTGGTTGTGGTGATTACTGTACACCTTATGCATCTAGCACAGGGCAAAGCTCTATAAGTATTGCGTGTATACAATCGGCTAGTCAGACGTATTATCATGATGGGTTTGATGCTTTACCAGCAATTGGAGACACAGTATATTCATCTTCTATTTGTGATGGCCCATCAGCTACCAAGCTAACATCTGGATTCTATCAAATAGGCGTAAGTAACCAGTGGATACAGGTAAACAGTAATGGTATTGTTTCTAGTACAGGAAGTTGTGCTATTAAGTCATTTAACTCAAGTGTGGTAGATCCACAAATTTCTACAATTTGTACACAAACAATTAATCAAACATATTACCATACAGGAGCTAATACAGCACCACAAGCAGGAGACTTTGCATATTCCGATCAAGGGGTAACAATACTACCTAACGGATACTATAGAATATCTTCTACAGAATACTTAAATTTAAACCAAGGAACAGGTCAGATTGCAGCAGTTGTAACATGTACACCACCAACGTACTATCCGTTTAACTGTAAACAACAACCTAATCCTTCTTCAGCATGTATATATTCTGGAGCGTTAGACGAGGTTTATTATACAACAACACCTACAGGCCCAGGTGATGGTGCAGGCACTAAAATCTATAGTGATAATCAAGGAACGTTAGTTTCATCAATCATATTAGTTTATGCTACCGGTTCACCAACAGTATGGTTTGCAACACAAAATGGAGAGATAGACGGAAATGGATTACAATATTGTTAAATAAATTATGGCAACAAGAGCAACATATTACTTTGACGGATTCAGTTTTGCAACTGCAATAGCTTTGTTTACCGACCAGGCTTTAACAACTAAAGCTGCGGATGGGTACTATTCTTTAGGTTCAATATCAAGAAGACAAGTAAATGGTTTTCTTCAAGGAGCAGTGAATTGTCCTTCCTGTGGTGATGCAATCTCATTATGCTATGATGTAACATCAGCAAGTGAAGTGTGTTGTGTGGGTTGTGGAACTACTTATACAAGTTTTACATCTACAATTATGGGAACTTTTGGAAGCGTTTGTGGTAACACTACATTTGATCAAACCTTTTACCATAACGGTTCAGGAACAATACCAGTAATGGGTGAGCTAGTATATCAAGATCAAGCTGGGACTACTCCATTACAAAACGGATGGTATCATACTAATGCGTCAGGCACAAGTACCCGATATAGAATAACTAACAATACTGGGTTTGTTGCAAGCGTAGAACCTTGCGGAACTCCTTGATGATATAATAAATTTTTTTTGTAAATTTACAAAACTAAATAGAATCACATGCCTACATTAGCTACTTATTATTTAAACAACACAGTATGGGTTTCAGGTCAAACTGATTCCGCAACTGTATTATATACAGACGCTGAATTATCATCATTTGCTCCTAACGGATGGTATAAAGACAATAACAATGTTTATAGAGAAGTTACGGGTGGTAGTGGAGCTTTAGGAAATTCAACTACATGTACAACTTGTGGAACTGCGTTTGATTTAGGATATGGAGCATCAGCTTTTGCTGCATGTTGTTCAGGAACGACAGCTACATTCTATTTAGATGCCTCGACCTTTGCCGCCGCAAACAACGTATGGAGTAATCCTTTGTTAAGTAGCTTTGCTGCAAATCAATTTTATTCATTTAATAGTAAAAGTAGAGAGAAAACAGGAAACGCAACAGATGGTTCAGACTTTAGTGCAGAAACAAATTGTGCTACTTGTTTCCCAGCAATAGGATTACAGTTTGGTAGTACGGCAACAATAGGATGTTGTACTGGTGCATCTACAACGTACTATATGAACCAACCAACTTTTGCAGCATCAACAGTATTATATACAAACGCTTCAGGAACAGCGTTTGCTCCTGCTGGCTTCTATGCATTAATTACAAGCGGATCTTCAGTTTATAAACAAGTAACTGGTAACGCCGGATCTATGCCTAGCTCTACTACTACATGTTCAGCTTGTGCAACAGCGATTAGTTTATGTAAAGGAACAAGTGCAGATGATGTATGTTGTACAGGTTGTGCTACATTTACTAACTTCTCAGGTACACCAAACGGAACATTTAACGGTGTTTGTACAGCAACTATAGGAAGTAATAACTACTGGCATAATGGCTCTGGAACTTATCCAGCAGCAGGAGATACAGTATTTACTAATTCAGGAGGTACAACTACGGCATCAAATGGTCACTTTAGTATAGATGATGGAGGAACTAGAAAAGTAGTATCGATAGCAGGAGGAAATGGAGTTGTTGCAGATGTTACAAATTGTGCATAATAAAATAAAATAAAATAAATGCCAACGCAAGGAACCTATTATTTAGATACCTCGTCCTTTGCAACCGCTACAGCCATATATACAGATGCGGCACTAACAACGGCGGCTACAAATGGCTGGTATAAAACATCTTCTAATACATTTAGACAGCAAACAGGTGCACCTAACAATCCTGTATTAAGCTCTACGTTTACATGCGAGTGTACAACATTCAGTGCTTCTACCGCATACAGTTCAGCTCCGTCAGCTTGTTATAATGGTGTGGTAAACCAGACTTATTTTCATAATGGTTCTGGTAGTACACCAGTGGCTACAGATGTATGTTATTCAGATGCAGGACAAACATTTTTAGGAAATGGATTTTATAAAATATCAGCGACTCAATATATTTCAATTACTGGTGGCGCTGGTGTAGTGGCAAGTGTAGGAACGTTTGTTACAGGAACATCGTTTAGTAGTAGCACAGTTCAAACTAACTCTACTAACGCTTGTTCTGCTACTATAAACCAAACGTATTATCACGATGGCTCAAGCTCATTGCCAGTTGTAAACGATGTGTGTTATGACAACTCATGTATGGCAACTGGAGGTGAAGGATCGCCACCAAATCTTTTAGCAAATGGATATTATAAAATATCCTCAACTGGCACAGGAACTTATATGCAGATTTCAAGCAATACAGGTACGGTATCAGCTGTTACAAGTTGCCCAGCTTCAACAACATCTTATAGTTCATCAATTGTAGGTGTATTCAATTCAGTTTGTCCTTTTAACGGCTCGAACCCACCAGCTAATCAAACATATTATCATGACGGATCCGGAACACTTCCGTCCGCAGGTGATACATGTTATAGTGATTCAGCGGGAACTACAATTCTAGCTTCAGGTTATTATTATTTAACTGGAACTGGAAACAACAATAGAGAATACATTCAATTAGATAACAACGGTGAGGTATTATTTAGTTATCCGCAATTATGTTAAAATAAAAAGATATGGCTATAGAAACATTACAGACATTATCGTATAACAATGACAGCCAAGGCTGGCCATCTTTCTATACTTACTATCCTGATTACATGATAGGAATGAATAGCTTCTTCTATTCTTTTAAAGGTGGTAATTTATATAGACACAATACAAACACGCTAAGAAATAATTATTATGGTGTTCAAGGATCCTCTTCAATTACAGGAGTGTTTAATCCTAAGCCAACTTTAGATATAAAGTTATTTAAGACGATGTCTTTAGAAAGTGACGCAAGCTGGACGGCTACAAATATTAAAACAGATCTTAATTCTGGATCTATGCTTAATACTTATTTTGAGCAAAAAGAAGGAGAGTGGTTCACATTTATTAGAAGCAAGTCTGATACAGTAAACTGGAAGCTAAGATCAGCAAACGGGCTAGGCTCGGCTACAATAGTTGCTGGCCCAGCAAACGCAACAGTTATAACATTTACGGAACCTTTTGGAAGTATACTTAGTATAGGAGATGCGATCTATGCAAAGACCACGCCAGAGTTGGTGGGGTATGTTACAGCAATGAGTGGCACTACGATCACTGTAGACGCATCCGCACAAGGGGCGTATATCCCTGTACAGGGTGACTTTATTTTATCTTATAAAAACAGCGTTGCTGAATCACATGGTGTGCTAGGTTATTACATGGAGTTTACGTTAACTAACGACAATACAACGCCAGTTGAACTATTCTCTGTAGGTAGTGACATCATGAAAAGTTATCCTTAGAATTTAGTATCTTTGTGTATTCTAACCATTAAAAATTATTAATATGCCTAGGTGGAAACAAAAACAAAATCAAGACCGATATAAAAATGACAAAATGAGCACAGAAGAAATCTTTGGTGCAGTTTCTGGAGGTATTGGTGCACTATCTGGGTTAGCTAGTTTTGGAATGGGTATTGACAGTATGATTACAGCGAGACGTAAACAAGCTGAAGCAGAAAGAAAAAACAAACAATTGATGGACGAAGCCAAAAGAATGGCTGAAAAAGATTTTTATGCTGGAGTTAACGTACCGTTAGATGCTTTTAATAAACAGTTCGAAGAAACTTTACAGCAACAACAACAATCACTACAAGCACTACAAGAAGGAGACGCAAGATCAGTTGCAGCTGGTGTCGGTAGAGTTGGAGCTTTAGCTGGTGAACAAGGTGAAAAAACTAGAATAGCGTTAGGTGAGGCATTGTATGCTAATAATAAAATGAAGGCTGACTCTAAACAAAGTATAAATCAACAAGGTATAGATATAAATGTAGGTATGGCTCAAGACGAATCTCTTAGAGCTAAAGATGCTAATAGACAAGCGAGCCAAGCTATGGCGGGAGCTCAAGAAGGATTAGCTTCAGGATTACAAGGGGCTGCCGGAATGATTCCAGGCTACTTACAAGGAAGACAAGATAAAATTACTACTGACATTCTTAATGAGTTTAGTCAAAACGAAAATATCATGAATGCATTAGGGGATCAAAACATAACTTATGATCAAGATCAGTTCAGAACAAAACTACAAGGAAGTGATTTATTTAAGAATATGAATAACGCTAAAAGAAAAGCTTTCTATGAAGAAATAAAAGGTGGAGATATGTCTGCAATACAACAACTTATTGATATATTCAAAAAAGACTCATAACTTATGGCTACATCTAACAGAAGTAAATATTCTACATACGCAGGGTTAGATCCAGCAGCTCCAGTAAACTGGGGTAGTGTAGCTAACACTATATCAAAACAAATAGGTTTATTTAATGAAAAAAGAAAAGCTGATCAACAAGCTGTTGAAGATGCTACACAGTCGGCTATAGAAAAATTAAACGAACTTCCTGACGTAAACAATCAATCTTTAGATAAAGCTTTATTAGATTCTGCAAAATCACAACAAGAACAACTTATGATGAATATGAAGCTTGTTCGTAAAGGTGTATTTAAAATGCATGATTATAAAATGAGAATGAATGAGATGAAGAATGGTTATACTAATTTTAAAAACATAACTAAAGTTTATGATGGATGGTATACAGCCGCTCAAGAAAGGGTAAAAAATAAAACAGCTACTGAAGCAGACATGGCGTTTATGAAACGTATTGAGTCTTTTGGAAACCTTAACAATAAAAAATTTATGACCAACCCAGCTAATGGACAACTTCAGGTTGTAACTATGGGTAAAGATGATAAAGGACAATATACTATTATGCCTGATCCTAAAAAAAACCCTGAGGCTTTTCAAAACCCAGGAGTTATTTTAGATATGATGAAATATGATGGTGGAATTAAAGTTGATTTAGATGAAGAAACTAATAAAATTGTAGATGATTTAGGGGTAATGATGACGGCCTTTGTAACTGAATCTGGCGAAGAGTATACTCTTACAGATTTTAGACAAATGTTTAACAACAAAGACAGATTAAAAAAACTAGGTCTACCAGACGATATTACTACATTTGATCAATGGCTTGATTCACAGGCTGAAGCTTTGACTGGAGATGATGCTGCTATAGCTCAAATATTAGCAACACAAGCAGGGTATCAATTTGATGATCCTAAAGCGCCAAAATATATTGATCTAAAAGGTACGGGTAATACTGTTGAATTTACATTTAAAGATGGAGATAAACAAAAAGCTATTGACATTGTTAAAAGAAAGATAGCTAACAAAATGGATTCTAAACAAACAGCTAAGAAAGGATTTAATCCACAAGAAAAAAACAAGAGGGATGATCTAATTAAAAAAGGAGGAACTATAATTGAAAATTTAGATGCAGTGTACTCTGGTGATCAAGCTGAGGTAGACGGAGCTTTAGATGCATTATATGCATCGTCTGGATTTAGATATGATAGCTTTGAAGACAAAGGAGACTATTTTGATGTAGTGTATTTTGATGGAGACGAAAGAAAACAACAAAGATTATCTAAAGGTAAGAACAAAGAAGATTTCTTAAACACAGGTTATGCTTTCTTCCAAACTGATAAAAATGGTGCGGAATATAAAGATGCTAGAAGTATGGCAAATATATCTGGCAGAAGTCAATCTGATTACGCTATGAATGAAGCGGGTACAAGAATGAAATTCAAAATGAATAATAAAGGTGAGTTTGTAGATAAGGAAGGTAATCCTACAACAAGACGATCACAAATGGTTGAAGCCAACAGGAAACCTAAGGTAGATGGTAAGTGGGATGGTACTTATGTGGGGGATGATTATCCAGACTTTAAAGACGGTGAGTATAAAATTAATAAAAAGAGAAGCACTCCGTCTCAAGAAAAAAGAGAAGCGAGGGAAGCTATTAATAGCGACTCTACAATAGGTGAAGGTAAAGGTGCTGTTCCTGTTAATAGTTTTTATAAAACGATAGTTGACGATATTAATGGAAACAGTTCTTTTTGGTCAGGAGACGGGACTGATGAGCAACTGGAACAATTAGAAGGAGGGATTAGATCTGCACTTAATAAAGCTGGGGAAGAGAGAGGGCAGTCTGACGCTGCCAAAAACGTAACTTTTACTAGATCTGGACAAATTCTTGTAATAAATGTAAATGGCAAAAAATTTACAATCAAATCTACTAATGACGGAACATTGATGTCAAAAGTTAATAAAGCAGTAGATGAGACTTTAAAAGAAATATTACCTGCACAAGCCGCAGGATATGGCGGTGGTAAATACGACTAATGGAAAAACTATATAACCTTTTATTCGAAGCTGGAGACTATACTAAATCCTATGAAGAATTTGTAGAACAGTATGGTGACAGTAAAAAATCAGAACCACTATATAGGGGTTTGAATGAGTCAGGAGATTACACTAAATCTTTTGAGGAGTTTAAAGTACAGTATGGATTTAATGATTCTGTAAAAAAAAAAGACTCTTCCGAACCTATTGTTCAAGAAGAGGAGTTGGTATCAGATACAGAAATGGTTCAACCTCCTGGATCCTCGGTTGGTTCAGAGGTAATTGAAGAGCAAATAGATTTTGACGAAACTCTTCCTGAAAATCAACAAATCTTATTAGACAATCAAAGTAATATAGATCTTTTAAATTCCGTAGGGTTTTTTGACACCAACAAACCTAAAATGGAAAACATAGATACCATGAAGGTTTTGGCTGGAAAATCTTATCAAATCAAAGATCCAGAAACAGGTGAGTTTTCTTTAAAAAAAGAATCTGAAATTCCAGAAAATATTCTAAAAGCTATTAAATTATACGAAAAAGCTAACCCTAAAGTAGTAAAAAAAGAAGAGGTAATATTAACTGAAGAAGATTATAATAATCCTGACACAATAAATCAAGAAATATTGATGGAGAACAATGTAGATCAGGAAGAATATTTGAAATGGGAGAAAAAAAATACCAGGCAAGAAGGTTCGGTTTATAAATTTTTTAAAAAACTTTTACCAACCGATGAAGGAAATCAATATCAGTTAGAGAAAAGACAATATGAAAAACTACAATCATATAATGCCTCTAAGTTAAATACAATAACTAATAAGATTGCGGCAAATGAAGCTGCACAAAGTTTATCGACAAATCCTGAAGAAATAAAAGCACTAAAGAAAGAAGCTTCTTTGTTAAAAAAAGAGTTTATGAATACTTACTCTTCGTTAGAGTCAGCCATAGATTCGTTTCCTACATATAAAGATCAGGCTTTTGATGATGAATTGGAAAGACGAAGAGAGCTTTACAATAGTTTTAAAAAAGGAGGAGGAGCAGAGTTGTCAGCAGGCGGTATTGAATTGTTAAAAACCGGAGGTACAGCATTAACTTCTTTTGCAACAGATTTTGTTGGCGGAATTCCCGGTATGATTGACCAACGTTTAGCAACTTTTGGATACGACAAAAAAGGTTTTTTAGCGGGGGTAAGTGAGATGATTACGGATAGCGGCGATAGGGCTGATTTAGAATTGGGTGAATTAAAAAGACCTGCTTTTTTAGAAGGCAAGCCTGTAACTTTTGAAGGTGAGGAGTTTATTGTTGATGGCAATGGTACAGTGTATGATTCTAATTCTAACATTAGAATGGAGGGTATATTGTCTGAAGAGAAAATTAATTCAATTATTAAAAGGTCAAAAGACGTTCCTAATACAGTAATAAATTGGACAGGAGGATCGGTTGCTACTGGAGGCGTAAATACTATTGTAAACTTAGTTGCTCTTATTAGAACTGCTGGTAAAGTTAAAAATGCTACAGGTTTGAATAAAGTTTTAAAACCAAACACAGCAGGTAAAGTATCAATGGGGCTTACTTCTTTTACAAGTGGTGTAGTAAAAAATGTAGATGATATTAGAAGTCAATTAATGGCTACAGGTATGAGCGAAAAAGAAGCTATGGATATTGCAGTAAATGCAGGTCAAGCCATATCAACATTGGATGGTATTTTTTCAGGACTAGCTGGTAGCAATGAAGGATTACTTGTAGGATTTCAAGCTATTAAAGACCAGGTTAAGAATCTAGCTATTAAAGAAGGTAAAAAATTTACAAAAAAACAGTTAGTAGATAAAGGTTTAGCTCTTGGAAAAGAAAACATGAAAGAACTTTTTGTGGAAGAATTGCCTGTATATTTTTCTGAAAAAGGTATAAACTATTTAGTAAATCAAAAAATAGGTAACGAAGTTTTAGATCAAAAAATAACAGCAGCTGGTGTAATAGAGACAGGCGTAATGACTATTGGCGCTACCTCTACATTAGGAGGTAGAAAATTACTGACTGGAAACAAAAGAAAAGATTTAGTCAGAACTTTAGCTACTGATGTTAAAGACCTTAAAAAAACTTTAGATGTATTAATTGATGAAGGTTCTTTAAGTAAAGAAGAGGCAGCAAACGCATATAGTGAAATTTATAATATGCAAGCTGCTGAATTAAAAACAAAAGGAACAATAAAGATGTCTCAAAATGTTGAGGAGGCAGCTGATTTACTGGAGCAAAGACAAAGATTAATTGACCAAAAAGAAGGTCTTGAGGGGCCTTTGAAAGAAGAAATAGACAAAAGAATTGAAGATGTAGATGCGCAAATAAAAAAATTACAAGAAAGAGATGTTGCAGAAGCTCAGTCTATTATAGATGGAGAAAAAGACGGTCAACGAACTGTTGAGGTTACTAAAGAAGAAGCTGTCAAAGCTTTACAAGCTGAGAATGAAGTGAGGTTAAAATCTAAACTCCCTGCTATTTTAGAATCTGAAGCTAATATTTTAAAGAAACAAAACGAACTAATTAAAGACAAACAAGATGCCATTCAAGAGTCTACTATAAATGAAGAAATTACAGTGGCAGAAACAGGCAAGACTGAAAAAGTAGATGGCTTTGATAAAGCTCCGGTTTATAAAACAGGAGGAAAGCCTGTGTTATTTCATGGTTCAGCTAAGAAGTTTACTGAATTTGATATTGAAAAAATTGGATCTGGTGCTGATGGAGGAACAGCTAGGGGTATATTTTTTACTAGCGATCCTGAAGTAGCTTCATTTTTTTCTAAAGAAACAGGTAGCACAAAAGGTAATGTAATACGTCTTGTCAAGTCATTAACAGGGAAGTCAGAATCTACTATATATTCAGGTACGTTAAATACCGATAACATTAAGACTATAGATTTTAAAGGTCAGAGAACTAGCCCTGGGTTTGATAAAAACAAAACTATTCAAGAAGCTTTTGATCAAGGATTTGATGCAGTAATTTTAAAAAATATAGTAGATGGCCCTAATAAAGCTCAAGATGTTACTGTCGTTAAAGATATGAGTGTTATTGAGGGATTTAAAGACACTCAATCATCAGGAAATAAGTTAATTAAAAAATATAAACAAAATGCCATTCAAGAGTCAAGCACAAAGGGCGTGGATGTACAAAAACAAACCGGAGATGGCCAAAAGGTGGTCAAAGGAGACACCACCAGGGCCGTTGCCAACCAGAGCCAAAAAGAAACAGAAGGTCAAACGAAAAACCAAAAGACGGAAGTAGAAAGTGCAAAAAAGAATTTACAGCAAATTAAAAAAGCAAAATCGGTTGTTAAAAGAATTAAAAGACTTATTAAGAATTCTAATGCTCCAGCTGAAGTTGTGAATTCTGCAAAAGAATTTATAAAATTAAAACCTGAAAACATTAATGATTTAGATTTGTTTGTAAATAACGCTAATTCCGTAGTACAAGGGTTAACACCAATTAAGACTTCAAAAAAAGGAGATATAAAAATTTCTGAAGCACTTGATATAAAAAGTATAGATAAATATACTAAAGCAGAACAGGCTGTGCAAGATAAAATTAAAAATGAAGCTGATCAAAAGGCTTTTGCAGATTTAACAGGTTTAGATCCTAAAGATTTTAGTTTAGATGAATTGCAAAGAATTCTGTATAATTTTGAAACTAACAATCTTAGCGCAGAAGAAAAAACAAAACTAAGACAGACAAAAAAAAGCGTAATAGCTAAAGGTTTAAAGAATGCTTTTGGTAAATATTCAGCTGTAGTTGATAAGATTGTTAAAACAGGAAAAGATCCATTTACCGGTAAAGAAATTAAAATATCTCAAAAAGACAAAAAAATTGTATCTGAATTTTTAAATATAGATATAAGTAATTTACCATCTGAAGATGCGGCTAAAGCTTTACTTGCTATGAACAACTTTGCTACAAATCAGAGTGCAGGGGGTTTAAACGCTATCGTTAATTTTGCTAAAGGAAGGCAAAACGCTGTAGATAATCAAAATAAATTAAACGCAAAGCCTTTAAAGTTTTTAATCGGAGGTAAAATGTTAGGTAACGCTTGGAATAAATTCATAGCATCTATACCTCAAAGTATAGAACAAATGTTTAAATCTCAAAGCAAAGCTTTATTGTTTGAAAAGATAAGTGGTTTTACAACTATAAGAAATGGAGTTGCTAAAGCTGATAAACTTGCTCAAAACATAACTGAAGCGTATTATGATAAATTTATAAACCCAGGCGGTCTAAGAAGTAAAGTAAAATTAGGCAACACTAAAACAATGCCTAATGGAAAAAGATTTAATGATGTAGAGAATGATCTTGAAAGAGGAGTGTTTGCTTTTATGAAAAGAACAGTTGATGGAACGGAAGCGGAACAAGATCAAGAATTTAAAAGAAGAAAAGGTCTTGTAGAGCTAAGTATTAAAGAGTTAAAAGATAATGGTCAAACCGAAAAAGCAGAAAATTATCAAAAAGTTTTTGATAAATTATTAAAAAACTCTAACAGTATAAATGAAGTAGATAAAAAAACTGATCCAATAAACAAAAGTGCGGTAGAATGGATGACTAATGAATGGTCAAAAGCTCGCCCTGAATTAGAAGATGTGTCTTTAAATATATATAATAGAACTTTAGGCAAAGATTTAAATTATACACCTGATTCTTTTTCTAAATTAGACGGTGTAGAATCAGAACCAAGTTTAGATAAACCTATTTTTCAACCTGACACTAATGAGACGGTGTATGATAAAGAGACGGGAGTTTTAAAAGTTAAAAAACCTTCTTTTGTTTTGCCTATGGATAAGGATGGAAATACAAATAGATATGTAAATTTAGGTTTTGACAGTAATAATGTTAACAATTTAAGAGCTGCTCTTACTGATGTTAACACCGCTCCAGGAATTCAACAATTAAAAGGATTTATGTCTTCACCTTCATTTGAAAAAATTATACCTAACACAGAAGATAGGAAGTTAATAAAAGAAAGATTCAAAGGATATGTAGAAAAAAAACGAGGTTTACAAAAAGGACAAGAAAAATGGTTAAGAAATTTAAATCGTTTTGCAGGTTTAGGTGTATCAAGAGTTCTTGGTGGCCCAACTCAATATGTAAAGCAAATGGTTCCTTTAATTAATACTTTTATAAATACAATTAATAATCCTAGTGCTGCTTTTAAAGGAGTTAATCTGATTGCTACAAACACAGACGCAATAAAATGGCTAGATAATTCAGGGGTTGAGATCGCTAATAGGGGGGTGCAGGCAGTGACTAACCTCGAAGGAACAGATTCTAGATTAGAAACAGATTCTACAGGTAAAGCAGGAAAATTTGGGGATGTAATTAATAAAGCACAAAAATCATGGTTGCAAGGTTTTCTTGTAAATCCTGACAGATTTGCAGCAAGAGCTTCTTTTATGGCTTATTATTTAGAAAGTTTAAAAAAACAAAATATTGATTCTAATAATATAGATTGGAGTACGCACAAGAGTAATGACAAGGCGTTAAATTATGCCACTCAACAGGTTGCAAGACAACAAAATACATCGGATGTAGATTTACAAGGAGAGTTGTTTTCAAGTAAAGATCCAGTTAGTCAGGTTTTCCGAAAAGTAGCTTTTCCTTTTGCAAACTTTTTATTAAATCAAAAAACAAGGATGTATAATGATTTAGGCGCAGTGTTTTCTAAGTCAAACACAGTACAAGATAAACTAAAAGCTGGAAAATCTCTCGGAGGATTGATTGCGGAAACTGCAACATTTAATGCGGTTGGATTATTTATAACACAATCTTTAGCTGGAGCGGCCAGGGCACTAAGAGGAACGGATGAAGATGAAGAAACTTTGTTAAAGCAATTTGAAAATAGAAAAAAAGGTAGAAAAGGGCAAGCTTTTGCAGATGTAGTTAGTCCAATTCCTTTGTTGAATCCTGAGGTTTTACAAGCTACTAACGCTTTGATAGCAACATTTGATAGTGATGATCCTTTTCAATTTTTTGTTAATCAGCCTGAAGGTTTATTAGATAGATTAGGTGTGTTAGGAATTGGTGGAGAAAAAGCCCTGCAAATTTATGATATGGTATCTTTAGCGACAACAGGTAAATATAAAGATAGGTATGGCAGAGAGGTAGAAATAGATCCAAAATATAAAAATGATCTTTTAGCTCAAGCCCCTCTATATGTTTTATATCTGTTAGGCGCTTTACCTTTAGAAGCGGGCTCAATTATGGATTATAATTTTAGAGCTTATAAAAAAACAAGAAAAGCAAAAGGAAACAGTTACATTCCTAAAAAGAAAACTAAAAAGAAAACTAAAAAAAGCACTAAACCTTCAGGCCCTACATCTCCTTTTAGTAATAGGAGAAACAGTGGCATGCCTAAATCTCCTTTTTAATTAATGAAACATTTTGATGAACATACTTTTATGCTACAAAGTTATTATGTAATAACTAACAAAGTTGGGTACGAACAATTATTAAATCGTGATATTAAAGTTACATTGATATTTGATCCTACTAAAGAAGTGATAGATGATTATGAAGAGGTGTTTGATGAATTGATTGAATACTTTGAAGACCTGGAAGAGTATGAGAAATGTGCGGATTTGTTACACTCTAAAAAATTAATGAGTAAATTAGAAAAAATGAGTCAGTCTCGCCACCTGGCCTAGTTCTTTGTGGTGTATAAAGCCCTCACACGCCTTAGGAACGCCTGTGTAGCCTTTTCTCGAATGCCAGCTATCAGTACCCGAAGGAGACCTCATGTACTCTACAGTGACTCCTATGAAGTCTTTAGCGTCTCTCCACTTATATTTTACTTTATGATGTAAATGATGTAAATACCAATATCTGGTTTTAGTGTTTGCCCACATTGCCGGTTGTTCTTGCGCCATAAGCAATGGAAGGTTATCCATCTTAGCTCCATCACCATGCTCTATACCTATAAGAGAAGTGCCGTATTGATAATACTTTCTATGCGCTACACTTACATCAAAAGTTACGTCATTTGTTTTTCTGAACCACGCCTGTAGTGTATGCGCTAAATGAAATCCTGATTGATAGTCATGGTTACTCATACTGTGAACTACATCAACAGGCGCTATTTGTCTAAGTATTTCTATACACTCTACATACAAAGCTAAAGCAAGCTCGTAGTGTTCCCACCACTTTCCATCAGTATCCTGGTGAGTTCCTTTCGTGGTTGTAGAATAAACGTTATCTATATGTAACACATCATTACCTATACAAAACAAAACTCTTTCTATTTCGAAACCTTGTGACTTTTCAATTAAACCATACAGCCCGTCCATTACACGCTTTACTGCAATTTCGGAATCATAATCTTCACCAGTTTCTACCGACTTAGCGTACTTACCAATATGAATGTCAGCAGGATTAATAACAAGCAGATGAGGATCTGATTGTCTTTTTCTTTTTATAGGTTTATAATCAGGCGAATAGTTTTCTACAAACTTGTTGACCTTATCAAATATATCTTTCTCTTTTATACCTAAATTCTCTTTAGTTACAATTGAAAAACGATATTCACCACTTGCGCTTTGCCAATGCTTTACACTGATGACATCATCCTTATCTATACCTCTTTCGTTTAAGTGGTCAGTAAGGGCAGAGTTTTCATTAAGGTTATCTATCTTGTTAGCTCTCAACTCCCTTATCATATCTACTTCTTCCATAGATAATCTAAGGCGTGGGCCTTCATCTTTTCTAGACTTCATCTGATAAAGAGTGAATTAACTCTGTCATTATTTGACAGATGTTCTGGGCTTTGATCTTCGCTTGATTATGATCTCGCTCCATAAGGTCTTCATAGAGTTCAGTTACGAGGTCGTGAGAGTTGTTAGTCACATAATTAATGTGCTTGATTGCATTCACATCATCAACTGAAATCTTATGAGCCATTGGCTATATCTTCTTTTTTATTGTAATATAACCTTTTTCTTTGAGAAGTTTCTTCGCATCTACAACTTTTTTTTCTTCAAGTCTAAAATGTTCAAAAATTTCGTTTTCAATTACACCTTGTGCCATAGTTTTGTTTAATTATTTATTGATTGTATCTTCATAAAGATACTAAATTTTATTTAAATGTTTATTATTTAAATAATTAAGTACAGAAATGTCAGGATTTTTAATCAATTTAAGATCATAAATAAACAAATCTATCCTACTTATTTCTTTTTGAATGTCTAATATTTCGTTAGCGTTTAAACGGACTCTACCCCATGTTTTTTTAGTTGTTCCGTAAGCACAACTGTGAATTAAAAACTGAACAAGGTTCTTTTTGTAATTATTAAAATACTCTACAGCCTCTTCTAACTCTTGTTTTTTATTTTCCATTATATATTTCTGTTTTAAACCCATAACTTTCTAATTCTTTTAATCTATATTCTTGTAGCTTAGAGACTTTACCCGTTGGTTTTTTAATTTCTGAAAATAAAACATTGCAGTTTTTTGGAAAAGCAACAAGATCCGGGATCCCATTCTTATTTGTTTTAATTAACTTGATAACATAGTAGCCCTCAGCCTCTAACTCTTTTATTCTTTTGGTTTGTATTTGTTGTTCTGTCATTATCTAAGTGTAAGTAAATCTCTTTTAAAATGATTCAAAGTATAGTCTTTTTTCTTAATGACTGTTTTATATATTTGATGCTCAATACCATTCTCAGCAAACACCCAATATATTTTATTATATTTTCTATCTTTAGTAGTCATCCTATCCCTTGACTGCCAGTAACTTGTCGCACTGAAATCAATATTGTAGTAAACTAAAGCTTCCGCTTCCTTTAAACTTATACCTTCTCTTCCTGAAACAATTTGTAAAGCTATTGATTTGTCTGATTCTTTAAACTCTTTTAAATCTGTAGTAATATTATCTTTATAAATATCTGTTATTGCCTCTAATTCTTTTTTGAACTTATAGAATATTGCAATTTTTTTACCTGAAAAAAAGCCCTGTATAAATCTAGCTTTAGCCCAGTCAGTAACACCTGATCTTCCGCTTTCAAACTTAACTGTTCCTGAATACAGCTGATGTATTTTAGACATTAGTTTTACAGCTGTGTCTGCTAACACCACCTCTATTTGACCTTGTAATACTCTTTCTTTCTTTAGCTTCTTTACCATGTTGTGAGTAGACTCGTGCATAGCAACTGTGAGTATCTCTTCAGTTATTTCAGTTTTAAAGCCCGCTTCTTTTTGTGTAAACGACACCATGTAGGGTTTCATTTCGTGGAGGATAGACTCTTTGCCATCACTATAATCATTAATACTTGTAGGCCCTATCTTTTTTTGCGTAATATTTACATACTGATGTGCAAATTTGTAAAAGTTTTTATACTGTTTAAACGGGTTTGTTTCAATAGCATACACCTGATGATACATTTGAGAATAAGATTCAGGAGTTGGAGTTCCTGATAACAAAATAACATAAGGATTATTATTTAATTTTATTAAAGACTTAACAAGCTTTGCCCTTCTACTAGGTTTTGGATATGCACCCATGCCATGAGCTTCATCACAAATAATAACATCATAAGGACAACACTCTATCTTATGCAAAGATTCGTAATTAATAATTGTAATATCAAAATCAGGATTAAGTAGATTGTAATCATCCTGGATACTGGATATTGCTTTTTTCTTTGTAACAAACAAAACGTTAGAAACAGCAAGAGTCTTACTTATACTCAAACTCGTAAGTGTCTTGCCAGTTCTAACTTCCATAGCAAGATAAACAAATTTGTGTTCTTTTAAAACATTTACACTCAATCTAACAATTTCTTTTTGATAATCTCTTAGTTTCATATTAAAATTCTATTTCTCCGTTAACTTCTAATTCTTGTTTGTGTCTAAATCTTATCCACCTGCCTGAACTATCTCTTCCTTCTTCAGGATCACAGTCGTGTTTAAACTGATTGTATGCAACCAGCCATTTATTGAACTTTATTCTAGATACTGTCATTTTTGCCTTTGGAGCAAAGTCAGGATTATCTTCTATAAAATCCATATACAATTCATGTTTGAATATTCTTCTATTTACTTCAAGTTTATCGTTTGGTGGCATACCCTTAACTAACCCGCACCACTCAATAAATTCATGACAAGTTTCAGCTGACAACCTTCTGATCTTTAAATTAACAAACTGACTTTTGATTAAACCATGGTCAAGATATATCTGTAAGCATTCAATCATAAAGTTATCAAAGCTACACCACTCATCTTCATTCCATTCCCCAAACATTAATTTACCAAACTCTTTTAGTGGCGTAAACTCCTTGGTATAATGTTGCGCTAATTCAAGCTCCCACTTTCTTCTTTCAAATGAGCTTCCTTTACCTTTAATAGCATAGTTAGTTGTAATACAAACTTTAGGAGATTTGCTAAAAGGTATTTTGATAGCATCTTTATTTTTCTTTTCCAAAGTCAAACCTTCTGTAACGACAGAAAATAATCTTTCGAAATTAAAATGCTTGCTTACATCATCGAAACAAAGTATTTGTGTGTCAGCACTTACGAGTTGATAAGCAAAACTTTTTTCAAAATTAAAAGACTTACCATCAATTACTACTAATTTTTTCATGTGTGACAAAGCGTTCATAAACAATCCTTTACCCGTTCCTCCTTCAGGATTATCTGAAATTACTTCATCGTTAAGTATGGTAGCGGGGCAGTAAGATAAATTTTTCCATGCATGTAGTAAATATCCAATCGTAGACTTCATGGATTTAATTCTACTTTCCTCATTACCGCAGATGTTGTTTATAAATGTTTTGTAATCACAATCTGTTGAATCACATTTAATGTATGGTCTATCAATAACATGATCTTTCCATACATAACCTCCTAAATCTAAATAATCAATAGCTGTTATTGAATCGTATGTAATTTTTACAGCAGAATTATTAAAGTAAAGATATGCTGTTGTCTTTGTGTCCTCAATAAAGTATACGTCTATGGAAGATAATAAAGTTAAAAACTCTTCTCTAAAATACCTGGTGTTTTCAGCAAAGTAATTATATGCTTGAAACTCATCTAACTGTATAAGATAATTAAGTATAAAATCTTTTATTTCTTTTTCAGATGTATGGTCGATTAAGTTGTTTGTTACTTTAACAAAAACATAATTCTTACTTCCTTGTGGATTGAATTTATAAAACCCATGTTCTTCTAAAAAATTTTTAAAATAAATGTGTACAATTTTTATAACACCTTTATCAGATTGTGTCCAAAACTTTGAGTTTGATTGTTCTTCTTCGATTCGAGTAATAACATTATCAATAACGCCGATCTCAATTTTCGAATCTTCTAATTCAGATCGGATTTCTTTTTTTGGTATTCCTCTTTTTAATTTTGCTCTAACTCTATCAACCTTTTCTTGATCTTCATAATACTTTGTGCCAAAATTTTGTACTTGTTGATAAGCAGAAGCAATTGTTCTTTTTATTTCAGTTTTGTTAAAATCTCTACTAGCATAACTATTTAAAACATATTCAGCTAAAGTTTTCGAAATACCAAAGTCATTAAATGCAGACGCAAGTACATATACATTGTGGTTTCTTTGTCCTTCAACCATTGGGTATTTTTTTTGCCACCACTTAGTTAAAATGTCAACAATTTTATTTTCATCTGTAATTGGAATAGTAGGTAAGTCTACGTTTTTTTCTACCTCCGTGTATTGTTCTTCAAATATTTGATCCCAAGTATTTGAATTGTGGTTTACATGAATTAAAGGATCATAAGATTCATAACAAACTCTTGAAATATTTTTAGATGTCTTATCAAAATACTCTGAATTAAAGTATACCTCTAAACTGTTAAAGTAATTTTTATGATTTTCAACATCAGTTGGAATTTTGACTAACGCTTTTAATCCTTTACCGCTAGGAGAAATAAAAACACAGTACACATATTTATCTTTACTTAACTTTTCTTTTTCCATCAACATATCTTTGTTAGATGGATAGCCGTCAAAGTCTAAGCAAATTAATCCGCTATGTTCTTGTAAAGAACTATCATTTCTTTTATTAAAAGTACCGCTGAAACATATAGCTGGTAGCTTTTGTTTTAATCTATTTTTGTTGTCCTTGTTTTTTTCAGCCCTTATTTTTTTTACCAAATCTTTTGATGCCCCCTCCTGAATTCTTTTTATTATAACTTCAACATTTCTGTAAAATGGCTGTGAGGTATCTTTAATATCCTTAAATATAGTTATCTGCATGTTTGTTTTGAATTAAAAAAAAAAAGAGGGATGGAAGTGCAATCTTAAACTTTCCCTCTTCCCTTTTTATTGGTTAGATTAAAAGTCTAGTCCATCATCTACTTTTGGTGTGTTGACAGGTGCTTCAGAATTTTCAGGTTTGACATAAGGATCACTTAATTTTAATGAAAAATACTTTCCTTTTGCTCCTTCTTTAACCCAACAAGCAATTTGTTGTAGCGTACCATCTTGTAGTTTAATTGTTCCTGAATATTTTGGCTGATTATTGTCAGGAGTTTTGTTTGGATTTGAGAACATATTTCCATTACCTGGATTATGCTCGTAATTTGATTCACTCATTATTTATTTTTATTTTTTGCTCCAATCTATTAATTGTGTCGTGGAGAATTAAATCTTTCTCTACTCGACTATTGCAGACATTTGGAACATCTATCCACATATAGTCTTTTCTTGTTGTAATTTCTGTGACGAATAACTTACAGAGTTTCCTGAATAACAAAGTTTTCAGGATCACGCGTTTTGTTTTCGCCATAAAACGAATTATATTCATGTGTTGCTTTTTCTACTTTTTCTTTCCCTCTTTCTATAAACTCTGGCGAACAGTCGCAGATTTTTAATTGAAGAGTATCCTTATCTATTACGAAAAACACCAAAGGGCGTTTAAACAGTCTTTGATATAAATAGGCTTGACTATCATAATTATAAGTATTACATTTCCATTTAAAGTCATGTATTTTTGTTGTGGTTTTTAAATCTATAATATAATCATCTGTTATTATATCAGCTTTACCTTTCCACCAATTGCCCATGATTTTTTCAACAGACGGAACTTCAAATTTATTATTTTCTGCATAAATGTAGTCAAACATTTCTAGGTTGGACTTCATTTTATCAGCCCAAGCCATTACTTGTTCCGCTTCTTTTTGTAATAAATGAAACTCGCCGTCAGGAACATTGTCTTTATAAAGCTTTGTGTTCCTACTTGAAGCTTCTATTATATTATAAGCATTCAACTTCTCAGGTTCTAAAATTGCTGTATGAAAATAAGACCCCATAACTAATTCTTTAGTTTTTGGCGTAGGTTTTCTAAATTCATTAGGAGAATACAATAACTTTCTAATGTCAGAATTTGATAAGTATTGTTGACCAAACTCGCCGTAGTATAAAGAATCATCTTTTAGACTCTCTATAACTTGTTCAATGGGTGCGTTTAAACTAGACATGTTTTTGTATTTCTTTTTTAACCTCTTCCTTGATCTTGTATTTAGTGCTTAATTTATCTACTATATACCTTAATCCTTTTCCTTTGTTGTGTGCAACAAAGTTCATTACCTTTTCCCAATTACCATCATCAATATTTAAAGTGATTTCAGTTATTGTGTTTTTAGGTTTAATACTTTTTTCAGGTGCAGAATCTTGCGGAAGATCTTCCCCCGCATAAACGTAAAGACCTAAACCATGACGCGCAATAGCTTTAGTAAGACTTCTTTGTATTGAAGAATTAACATCAAAAGATGTAATTTGTCCAACAGGAATCGATTTGTTTCTGTTATTCATTACAGGCAGATATTCAATGTTTTCCATTTCATTGATTGTAACTCCTGTTTTAACCCACGCAGTTTTACCGTCATGATGATAATTCAACCCGTCAGCGTTTTCATAAATTGTATAGGTAGATGTAGGGTAGTGTTTTTTTAGTTCCGCCCAAGCCCAAGCCCAAGACAAGTAAGATAGATTACCCTTTTTTTCTATCTTATCGCTTACATTGATACTATTCAATGTTTCGAAAACTGATTTTGATTTACTCATATTTTGATTTGATTTGATTTAATTTATTTTTATTGATTGTGTACTTTTTAAGAATAGATTCCCTTCTACTTTTTAAATTTTGTATGTGTTTATCATTCTTTCTAGTGTTAACTTCTGTTTTAATTTTTTCTTCTATAATTTTTAATTTATGTAAGCAATTATTTAATTTAACTCTATAACATCCTATAATCCACCCGTCTTCATAAAAAAAATCATACTCTTCAAGAGAACATTCTTTGAAATAATCCCCACCTTTGCCCATGTTTAAGATTTCTATTCTATCAGAAAACTTTTGAATTTTAATTCCATTAGCTATGACCGAATGTACTTTCGATGTTTTAGTTTCAATTGCTTTTCTATCTTTTAAAGCATCTTCAAAAATGTAATAAAGTTCTTCAATTATCATTCTTTTGAATGTTTTTTAACATAAGCGCAAAGTCAGGGTCTGACTTAATTAATTTTTCGGCTTGTTCAACACCATATTTTATGGTGGAATGAGAAACGACATATCCGTTTTCAGATAAAAAGTTTTTTATATAACTTTTTTTAAAGTTTCTCTGAACGCATAATAAATATAATAATTGTCTAGCATCCACAATGTGACTTAGCTTAGTTTGTGTAAACAATTCCTCTAAAGTAATATTAAATTGCTTTGCGATCGCTGAAGCATAATAGTCAAAAATTTCTTTTTTCATTTAATTAGATTTTTTACCACCAAATCCCCCTAGCTTACACTAGAGGGTTCGGCTTCTTTAAAACAAACAACTAACTATATAAACAGGAATTCTGTTTCATATTCCATTTCTAATTCAGGATCAATATTTTTCATAAGAATGTAAATTTACTTTAATTTTTTATTAATTCCTAGCACAGGTAAAAGTTTTTTTAAAGGAACAGTTCCTGTCATATACTCTTCCCCACTTCCCCACTCATTACACTCTTGATACTTCCTTTTATAAAATTTTAATTGTTTTCTAAGATCAATAAGTTCATCATCTTTTTCTAAAATTAATCCTACTAATTCTACTTTTGATTTATTGAAATACATTATCCTGATATTAAAAAAGTTAATGATAATATAATGCTGACGATCAGCATTACTTTAATTGTAACGTTCAAAGTCTTGAAAATTTCTTTCTCTTTTTCAGGACTTCTACCTTGATTACTGCGGTATTGTCTTTTCTTTTTCATAATTTTTATCAATTTGATTTAATTGTGATTGTGTATAGGCTTCAAAGATTGCCCCTAGAACATCTTGAGTTCTGTTACGTCCCTGTCGTTTAAACACTCTGTCTAACTTACTAGGTTTTCTAAATTTTTTACTCATCTAAGTCTTCTATTAAATATTGAACATCATCTATTTTACTCAGCACTTCTTCTCTTTCATCAGATTCCGTAAAGGTGTCTAATATTTCTTCATAGACATTATCTAACATTACTATAATTTTTCTATTATTCTGATAATTCATATACAACCCTCCTCCCTTTCATCAGCATATTTACAAGCCTCGTTATAAATATTACTATCTCTGTTCCCTACATAGTCAACAAAATTGTTAAACCACTCATATAAAGCAGTAGAGGAAAACTTGTCCATCTCTCTGACTTGAATGTCATTATCACTCCTACAATTAGAAATGTGTTCTACCATAAATCCGTCAGGATTTAGTGCATCTAATATGTTTTGGATTTGAATTACATCATCTTCAGCCTCCCATCCCAATCCTAAAACTTCGTTTGCAACATCTTCCAATTGATGTTCCCCTACAAAATTATAGGTAGACATATACCTACCTAAGTATTTTACATCGTTTTCAGTTAATTTACTCATCTTTATTTTTTTTATTATATTCCATTTGTAATGCCTTTGAATGATTCCAAGTCTGTGCTACAAACCAATCACGCAAGGAGTCCATAATCTCTGCGCCATAATTTTTAAATGTATCGTGCAGAATTTTATCATAGTCATCAAAGTCTAAGTAATCAATCCCTAACTCTTTAGCGATCGACTCAATGTCTTCTGTTGACCATATAATTTCACTACCTCTGTAGTCAGAGTATCTGTACTCTGTTTTAACTTCTCTTTTTTTACTCATCTTTTACATATCTATTATCGTAAGCATATCTATAAACTTCATCGAACATATCTTCGTTAAGATAGTCCCAATAAAATTTAGTTATATCCATTCCGTTTAAACGCACTTCTTTAATATCTAACCTATCTTCGAACGGGTCATAATGCGTTGGTGCTTTATGGTAGTACTCATAGTCTACTTCAAGACTATATTGTTCCATGCTTTCTGTTATACAATAAGTTCCTTTTACGTTCATGATAAATTAAATTTAGCTTTAAACTCTTTTTCTTCCTGTAATCTTTGATATGGCGTTATTCCAAGAAATTCATCAATCAAAACTTCTATTTGATTCTCATTATATTTTTCGGAATATTCCCAAATTATCTTTCCACTTGTAGTGTGTTCATTCCCACTAAAATAAGTGCATCCACCATCGCCATCATTCCAAATGGAAAGACCTTTTACGTTGGTTTTACATTCATACCCTACTCCTCGTCGAGTATCAAATTCTCTGTAACTCGTTACTTTTAATTTCATAATTTACTTTTTTTAAATCTTATTTCCTTTTTGACCTCTTTTAAATCCTATTTTCTTTTCCCATAATTGAGTAATTAATTCACACACCACATAGTAAGATGCTTTTATGCTTTCGTTATCAAATTCTTGATAAAGAATATCATTGCCTTTTACTATTAGTGACTGCCAATCTTTGTCTATGGGCTGATAGTTTTTCTCAAAGGTGTAACCAAGAGTTTCTATTTTCTCTATTACGGGCATCAACCAATCCCAAGATGTATCAAATCTGTAATCTCCCCAACACCCATCATAAACAGGTTGTTGACAAGTTTTTGGAAATGTTCTTGGATCATCTATATCCCAATACATAAATTCTGCTATTAGTTTATTTTTATTTATCATAGTTTTTATATTATTCTACTTTAATTACTCTATAATTTGCCAGAACTTTCATTGAATCCTGAACATTGTCTGTTTGTTCTGGATAAAAAGTTATGTATTGTCTCCCTGATGTGTCGCAAGTCCATAGCTGAAATTCAAAAGTGTTATCTTCTGTGTACAATGCACCCCAAGTGTCATCTTGCCAATAAAATTTTTCTTTACTCATAAATTTTTTTGTATTAAATCTATTATTTCATCAAACTTTTCGCACCCACAGGCAGTTTGTGAATCCTCTATACAAGGTGTTTCGTCTCTTAAATCCCTGAGTTTACTAATTATATACTCTTTACTCATGATTTGGGGGTGTTTAAACGATGTCTTATCGCGGTTAGATTTTTTAATTGATCTAAAACTATGTCAAGCATTTCGCCGTCACTTAGAAACTCAGGAGACTGATCATCTTCAGAATGTCTAGGATTTTCAGCAAACTCGATTAGTCTTTTTAATAGATCAATCATTTTTTCTCGGTCATTTCTTAATGCAGAAATTTGAGCCTGTTTGTCGTCTAACAAATCTGTTGTTGACTCCTTACTAAAATTTATATTTACCATAATTAATAATTTACTTTTTAAAAAAAATAAAATCAGCCTTACTTTTATCCCGTTCCTTAATGTACTGAAAGACTTTAAGTCTCGTTCGGTTAAGTAGCCGTTGCAACGGCATTGGTTCAGGAATAAGCTTAGTCTGAGTTCCTGATTTAATCTCAGATACTGATTTTATTTTAGTGGACATGGTAGGAATCGAACCTACATACGATAAACAAACATTGCTTACAACACGCTTTACTCTGTGCTTGTGTTTAACACCAATCCGAATCATGCCCTGCGTTTAAACGCTTTCTTTATTTGTTTTTAAAGTCCCTGTGACTCCACCTTACATCAGATAAGTTTTTCGATAACATAGGTGCGACCTTTAAAAAAGATTCGACTAACCCTATTTCATCGGAAGACATACCTTTTGTATCTCCCTCTAAATACCTTTCAATATTTCCCTTTTCTTTACTCATGATTAATTAATTTTAATGATCTGCATTATTGCATTGTTGCGGGTAAAGGATTCGAACCTATGACCTTGAGTTTATGAGACTCACGAGCTGACCACTGCTCTAACCCGCATTTATTTTATTTATCCCAATCTTTCAGAGACTTGATTAATTTATTGAAAGGTTCTATTCTTTCCCTTTTTTCTTTAGCTAATCTAATTTGTTTTAGATAGATTTTTTCTTCTAAAGAAATTAACTCTTTATTTTTTTGCCCTGATTTTAACAAGCCAAACATATAATCAATATTTGAGCATTTAATTACTGCACTTGCTTGTTCAAGTTCTGAGGATTCAATATCCCCGTCGGCAATTTTTGCCACTAGCTTACGAATTGATAAAATACTTAGTATTTCTTCGCATTCTTCGGGAGTCGTTAACATCTCTACGTCTAAACTTCCGTCAATTTTTAAAATTCCATTAGTTAAAAGCTTCATTTTATTTATTTTAAATTACAGGTGTTTTGATTTGTCTTTGAGTAGGTGCCACCATTTTACACCCTATTACTATTTATTTGATAGATCAATCATAATTTAAACTCGGAAACTCTGACCTTTTACGCGTTGTCCTTTAAGATATTTTTATCTTTTGTTATCAATTATAAAACAAATATATAATTAATTTATTATTAATTCCTAATTATTTCTTAATTATTTTTTACTACCTCTGTTATTTTTTTTCTTCGGTACGTTTAAACGCTCTCTTAATTTTGCTTTGTCGTACTCGTGCGCAGAATCCCAAAGAATCTTGCCTATTCTTTCAAGGAAATTTTCAAGCCTTTCAACCTGTCTTTGATCTATGACTTCATAACTCCATAACAAAGAGGTTAACGCCTCAGTATGTGTGTGGGTGCTTTGATCGTTAAAAAATGTCTCTAAAACTTCGCCGACTCTGTCCCTTAATATTGGAGACTCAATTTTAATTTCATTTAATTTTGATAATTCTAAGTGATTTGTTTTTTTTCTCATGATATTTAATTTAATTAATAATCGTTTATAATTTCTTCGGGTGTCTCGTGGTTTTCCCAAATTACATTCTTTATACTATGCACTTCAAATGTTGTTTCTTTTGTCGTGTAATTGTAATGCGGGTAAACGTTAATAAATTTACCTTTGAAGAATTTTAATAATTCGTTTTTTGTGTAGACTCTGTTTAAACGTTGTCTTTCTTCTCTTCTCTTCTTTGCGTGGTGCAAAATGTTTGCTTCTAATCTATGCATATTGTTTATTTAATTTTAATTGTTCTTTGATCATACTTGCGCCGTGTCCCATGTACGCAATAACTTTATTTTCTTTACTCCAACAGGCGCGACACTTTAAACACTTCCCTCCATTCTGAAATGCTTGACAGATTTTAAAGCTAGAATTTAATTTTGTGGCGTTGCTGATAATTGTACTTTGAAACTCCGCGCCGTCTATGGTTTCCCCGTTTACGCCGTCCGAACTATAGCGCACAACAACGTTTGGCAATGCGTTTAAACGCTCTAAGATGGGGCGAAACTTACCAAGTTTGTACATTCTTGTAGGTATCCAATGCTTAACCCATGGCGTAGCGGTGCAAACTTCGAGAATTTTCTCAGCTAATTTAATGCTGTAAATGTCCCCTGAATCAAACCACCTAAAATAGCGGTCAACGTCTAGCTCATCAATCATGTCTTGTGTCCAATCGTCCCGCCTCCAGTCTTTGCGGTTCTCTTCGCGTACGCTTTTAACGTTCTTAAATCTATAGTTTCCGCCCACGGCATAACAACCCTTACAGGCGGGTACTAATTCCCCGTTTTTATCACGGGACGCGGGGCAAGTGTCCAACGCTTGAAGACTCCAAGATCGGCACGGCATTTTTCCCGCTTTACTAAATCTAATCATAATTTTATTTAATTATAGTTTCTACCACCAAAGCCCCGCGCTATTTCTAGGCGGGGTGTCGGGGGCGTTTAAACGCGCTCTATACTACGATCAACGCGTCTTCTTCTTCACAAGCGGGGCAGTCCAAGATGACCATATTATCAATATTTTTTTGCGACGTTCTGAAGCTAAAATCACAGGATAGACAAGCAACCTTTTTATTTCTTGTCCCCTGTTTTTTAATGTTCGATACATCCATTTTATCGTGCGGAAACTCGCCAATTTTTTCAATGATCTTATTTAAATTCTCTTTCAGTTCTTCACTTGCGGGGGTCGTTCGCATTGGCGACATGAAGCCAATTGAAAGCGCCATGCGTCGGAATTCTTTCCCGTGTCCGCTCTTATTGTCGTCTATAGCGTGTATTAATTCATGGGCTAAAGTCTCTAAAACGTCAAGCGTGTTTGTACGCCCGTGTAAAGCGGGATTAATAATAATATTATTAACGCCACCTTCAGAGGTAAAACGGGCGAAATTTTGCCCTAAAACACTTTTTTGCTTACCTCGTCCGCCGTGCATAAATCCAACAGAAATTTGAACGTCTGAAGGTATAGTTAATTTAGCGGGGCTAAAAATGTCTTTTTGTAGTTCCACCTTTGCAAGGTGTAACCATGTTTCGCGGTTTGTTTGTGTGTTTGTCATCTTAAATAAATTTAAATTCGTAAATAGATTTTTTATCCTTTGACGGACTAACAGAAATTAAACGCGTAATTAAATAGCCGTTACAGGTGTAAGACTTTTGCGCCGTTTCTGACCCGCCTAAGCGTTTGAAAAATTTGCGGGTGTCTTCGCTAACTATATTTAAATAGTTTTTCTGAGTAATTTTCTCAGTTTTTACCCCGTCAACAAAATACGTTGTTTTTGTATTGGGGTTTTTTGTGTACGTTGTTTTAGTCATTAAAATTTCCATAATTATTTTTTAAAGGTTTCAACAATTAAATTAAATACTAGGTAACACAATACAAAAGTGATCAACCCAATAAAACCGAATAAGAGACTAAAAATAATTAAGTGTGCAAGGCTCTCGATCTCGGGCGCAATGTGAAAAAGCATTTTAAACACCGCCAACACAATAAAAAATGTCGTTAGTGTTAAGTAAATTAAAGTAAATTTTTTCATAGTTATTTTTTTAAAGATTTAAACAAATGTAACGAATTAAAAACAAATTCAAAACAAATTTATCATTAATTTATGTTTAAACACACTCCAACAGAGGTAATTTTTTTTCTTTGGTACTTGTTACAGGCTTAACAATATGTTTAATATTCTGTTAATCTGTTGTTTATCTGTAAATTATTAGGGGCGTTTTGTTTGTGATCTGAGCGGGTCGGGGGGTTATTACCTTCCCTTTCGTATCGTGTGTTAATTGGGGGAATGTTAACGGGGGAAGGCATACAAGCGCGTAAAACGGGGTAAAGGGAACGTTTAAACGGGGTGTTTTAGGGGGTGCGCATGGGTGCGCGGGTACCCCAAACCAAAAAGCCAAAAAAATCAGAAAAAAAAAACAAGATGTTTAAACGGGGTCAAAAAAAAATCCGTTTTTATTTTGGGGTGGGTGTTGCGTATAATGTAGTATTGCCCTCAACTTCTTTGTATCTGATATCTCAAAAATATTTTCACTATATTTACAGTAAATAAAAAAGCTATGGCAAAAGATAATTTCGTAGACGGTCTATACATCAAGGATGGTAGACTAATCAATGATCGTCCTGATGGAATGACTGGAATTCAAAGAGCAGCTTCTATGAAAAGAGCTGTAGACAATGACAGAAAAATAAATAGGATAGCTGAAGGTATACAAATTGCAGAAGGTCGCAAGGGTATACTTAAGCAACTAAAATACTAACCGCATAGATTCGTTCTATTTTGATTGTTGATTGGAAAAGGGCTCTTAATTGAGCTCTTTTTTTTGTGTCGACTTTTACATTATGTTAAATCGTATTTTTTTTAATTTATTATGCACGCATAGTATATTTTTTTAGGGTTGCCTAAAAAACAGTGTTTTGTGTCGAGAGTTGTCATAGAAAAAAAAAGTTGTCATAAAAGCTGTCATTGAATAAAGTATTGATTATCAAATACTTAACTACTATATTATATATAAATGACAACTATGTCGAGTTTTAACCTATTATACTATAGTAAAAAAATAAAAAAAATAAAAAAAATATATATTCCAATATGACCCTAGTAATACGACATGACAGCATTTTAACATGTGCTGTAGATTTATGTAAATAATTACTATATTTGTTTTAAATCAAATTCAATTTAATGAAACAATCATATATCCCAAAAGACTTAACGTTTGATAACGAAGGTCGCTCAAAACTTATTTCCGGAATTACAAAAATTTCAAAAGCAGTTAAAAGCACCTTAGGCCCTAGAGGCCGTACTGTGCTTATAGAGTCTCCTGATCATGTAGCTGGAATAACAGTAACTAAAGATGGAGTGACAGTAGCTAACTCAATCTTCTTAGATGATCCTATTGAGAACTTAGCAATACAAATGATGAAAGATGCGGCAAGCCGTACTGCTCAGTCTGCGGGTGATGGTACAACTACAGCAATAGTGCTTACTGAAGCGATTGTTAATTCAGGAGAAAAGTTATTGACCAAAGACCATAACGTCACTGAGGTTATTAAACACATTAACAAGTACAGTGAGCAGCTGACTTCTATTTTAGAGAAAGGATCAAAGAAGATTACTAAGTCCAGGCTACTTGATGTTGCTACTATATCAGCTAACAACGACAAAGAGATTGGATCCATTATAGCAGAAGCTTACAATAAGGTTGGGGTTAATGGGATTGTTACAGTAGAGAAAAGTATGAACCATGAAACCTATGCTGAGGTGACTAACGGGATTAAGGTTGATCGTGGATACACATCAAATCTATTTTTAAACAACCAGCGTAAGGACGAGTGTATACTTGAAGACGTTATGGTGCTAGTGTGTGACCAGGAGATTAATAACATCTTGCAAATTGAGAATGTACTCAAACCAATTATTCAGCAAAATAAGAAATTATTGCTTATAGCTCCTTGTTCTACTAACGTCATTAACACACTTGCAGCAAATGTGGTGAGAAACAACTTAAAGTTGTGTAACATTACACCTCCACAGTTTGGATATAAAAGCCATGAGCTGATGCAGGACATAGCATTTGCAGTTAACGCTAAGTATTTTTCTGAAAAGACTGGCGATGACATTAGTTTGATAGGATTAGAAGACCTTGGCCATGTAGATAAGATTATTGTTGGTAAGAATTCTAGTGTATTAATTAAAAATGAGGCTGAGGTAAGCCAAGCTACGCAAGATCGTATCAATGAGCTTAAGGAACAGCAAGAGAATACAGCATTCAAAGCGGACAAAGACTTTATTAATGAACGTATTGCTAGTTTAGCTGGTGCAATTGGTTGTATTTACGTTGGTGCTAACAGTGATGTTGAACAAAAAGAAAAATTTGACCGAGTCGATGACTCGGTATGCGCAGTGCGCAGTGCCTTACAAGAAGGCATAGTGAGTGGAGGAGGGATAGCTCTCTATATGGCCACTAATCAGTTTAACAAAGAGACTAAGACAGAGAATCAAAAGGTAGCATTAGAGATATTAGTAGATGCAATACAGGTTCCGTTAAAACAAATCATAATAAACTCTGGTAAAAATCCAGATCAAATAATAAAGCTTATAAACTTTAACGATTCAAACGTAGGATACGATGTGAAGAACGAAGTAATAGGCGATATGTACAAGATGGGCGTAATAGATCCACTTAAAGTAACTAAGAACGCATTAATTAATGCAGTATCGGTTGCAACTACTATATTATCCACTAATGCTATAGTGACACATGCCAGAGCTATTTGAATCTAACAACATTCCGGGTAAAGTCCAGGAACAAATTAAAGCGATTAAGATATTAGCGTCACACGGCTACACTATTATTGATTTAGAAGGACATTTTATAACTAAATGGAATTTAGAGCACCGACAAAAACCTAATATAACGTATAACCGAGTACCTAAACTACAACAATACTAATGAAACCAATTGGAAAATATATTATCATAAATAAAATCGAAGAAGAACATAAAACAGAATCAGGCTTGTTATTGTCTGCTTCAGACGTAGATGAATTTAGGTATCGCAAAGGAAAAGTTGTAAAAGCTGGTAGTGACGTAAGCGTTATAAGCGAAGACGATCTAATATACTACGATAAAAACGCAGGACACAGTATGTTGATCCACGATGTACCTTATACAATTATTCTTGAGAGAGATGTCGTTGTTGTTTTATAAAATCGTTCATGTCGACAATACTTTGTCTGTACACCTTATCCATGTAAGAAGCATCATTGCGGAATAACGGATTAGCATGTGCAGTTTCTGCAATTTCCTCACCATTTAATTTTTTATAAATCATTGTTACTATACGTTTAGACTTATATGTTAATTCATACAACGTAGTTTCATTACCTTTACGTTTACGCCAAACATGTATCCAGTCATCCTTAAGTAATCTACCAAAACGTTTAATGTCCCAGCTCATCAACTCTTCATATTTACTAAATTGTGTTTTGTTAAACATTTGTTCGCTATATAAGAACAATAGCATTTCAAGATCAGGAGTAGACAGCCCATATTTAGCCTTTACCCAATATCTTATAACTCTCCAGTATTTTAAATAATCATGTGTAGGTGTCCTTCTGGAGGTAGGTTTCCTCTTGTATACGCCCTTAGATTTCATTTTAATAAATTTGTATATTTGTAAAAATACTAAATAAAAAATTATGAGCGAAAGGTGTCGAGTATCTATAATGGGAAAAGATGGTTCTTTAAATAAAGCAACTGCCAAACAAAAAGCTTTAATAAAAGCTTGTAAAATAAAAAAACGAGAAGCGTTTAAAGAAAAAGTTTCTAAAGGAGTTACTAAGGGTTATCAGCAAACTCGTAATACTTTTTCTAAAGCCGGAAAAGATGCAAAAGCTTTATTAACCGGTGAGAAAAAAATAGTATTAAAAAATAATAAAAAAAAACAATAAATTATGCCGAAAGTAGGAAGTAAAAAATTTAGTTACACTAAAAAAGGAAAAGCAGCCGCTAAAAGCTATGCAAAAAAAACAGGTAAAAAAGTTAAGTCGAAAAAATATTAATGGCTAAAATAATTACCTCTAACTATATTTCACATTCAAGCAAGCGTCCAGGAGTACATTCTAAGAATGCTTCAAGAGGACAAAACGGATATAAAAATAAATATAGAGGACAAGGACGTAAAAGATAAAAACATGGCAACTAAGATCTCAGAAGATACTAACGTACAGCTCGATTTAAAAACAATCGGAATGATTGTAGCAGGCACTATATCATTAGCTGGTATGTGGTTTTCGCTACAAGAAGACATGCAAGACTTACATAACAAAATTGAAAGTTTTAGTGGTGATGAATTTGTTCAGAAAATGGAGTTCCAGCTAAAGGACGAATTAATTAGAAACAACGTTATTCAAATTGACAATGCTACTAAAGAGCTAAAAGAAGATATTGAAGAAAACAAAGAATCTATAAAAGATTTAGAAAACAAAGTGTTTAGAAGATGAAAAATTTAATATGTATTTTTTTCGTTTTTTTTATGTGTTTTTCAAATGCACAAGATTTAACTTTGATGCATGTTAATGCTAAATGGAATCAAAGTAATAATTATAATTTAAGAGGCGTAAAGAATTGTAAAATTAAATACGCACTTTTAGAAGATCAAGCTCCGTCCTTACGAGCTCAAATAACTTCTGTTCCTATTATTATTTTACTTGATAAAAACGGAAAGCCTAGAGGACAATGGAAAGCAGGACTTAGTTTCAAGATAGAGGTTCCGGTTGAGGAAATACAAAACAGAGTTAATGTAATAATGTTAGAATCAAGTCGCCGTAGAGCAACTTCAAATTAATAGATATGGCAAAGAAAAAAATGAAAAACCCATGCTGGAAAGGATTTATTGCTTATGGGATGAAAACTAAAAATGGCAAGAAAGTTCCTAACTGCGTCCCAAAGAAAAAGTAATGGCAACACCTAGAAAAGGAAAGGCTAGAGTAAAAATAACAGCCTCAGGAAAAAAAGTAAGTTATGGACAAGCTGGTAAAGCTAAAGGTGGTGGCCCTAGGGTAAGACCTGGAACTTCAAAAGGAGACAGTTATTGTGCAAGGAGTTTAGGCATCAAAAGACGTTTGTCTAGAAAAAAAAGAAACGATCCGAATAGCCCTAATAATTTATCCAGAAAACGCTGGAAATGTGTAGGAGCTAAGTCTAGAAGATAGATAAAAAATTATTATTATATTTGTTATAAATAATTAGTATTATGAAAAAACAAGGATATAACTCAAGACTAGATGAATCTTTAGGTGCAAAGCACGGAAAGAAGTCTCAATCTTTTAAAGATCGTAGAGACGAATCAAAAGCTATGTCAAAAAAAAAGTTTGGTCACGCCTATGGGGGAGACTCAGGAATGTCATACAGACACTCTTCAAGCTGGAAAAAACATGATCATTTAAAATGAGTTTTAAAAAAGTAGCAGCAAAGATTGCTAAAAAAGGCGGATACAGTAAAAAAGCTGCGTCTGCAATATTAGCATCTGCTAGTAGAAAAGCTAGCGCTAAAGCTAAAAGAAAAAATCCTAAACTTAGAAAAGTTAAAGGAAAGGCAAAAAAATAAATTCAATCAAATGGCAAAAAGAAAAGTAATAAAAAAGGCCGATTCAGTACAAGATGTTCCTTATCAATCTAGGAATAGCGACATTGAAGCTAGAATAATAGAAAGACAAAAATATCTTGAAAGTCTATTAAAGCCGAAAAAAAAAGAAAGTAAAAAAGATGAGAAATAATATTAAACCTTGTCAATGTGGAAACACACAAGATCCAGCAGGAAACTGTGATGGATCACATTTAAATTCATATTAAATCTAAAAATCAAAACAATGAGCAAATCTAAAGGTCTTGGAGACACTATCGAAAAAATCACAAAAGCAACAGGAATAAAAGCTGTGGTCGAGAAAGTTTCTGAGGTTACTGGAAAACCTTGTGGGTGTCAACAAAGAAGAGACACTTTAAACAGAGTTTTTCCGTACGACAACAAGTAGTAAAAAGTAAAGAGAATTTTTAACCCTCTAAATTAATAACATGGCGTACCCTAAAATAACCGTTAATACCGGATTAGTATTAAACCCTATAGCAAGCGACTCGCTTCCTATACCTTCACCTGACTTACCGCAACTATCTGGATCAACTACAGCAGCAACTTCTAGCAAGTTGGTTGACGTTGGTGCTGACTTCAGCAACGTTCAGGTTAATGATATTGTTTACAATACAACTGATAATACATCGGCGACTGTTACTGCAATAGATAGCAGCACTATATTATCAATTAGCGCTAACATATTTACATCAGCTGAAGATTACATTATATTCTTAGGAGGCCCTAATGGATCTCAAAGAATTAATTCGTCTGAAGGGTGTTTGATTTATGTTGGAAGTAGTGAAGGAACAATGGACTTAGCAAAGTCTTATGTAGATATTAAAGTAAAAACAGTATCTGGAAACGATGTAACGTTTTCCAATTTTAAAGTAGGAGAATATTTGCCTGTACAATGTTTGCAAATTTTTTCTACTGGTACCGATGCAGCTGTTAGAAATAACTGCCTTGCAATATGGTAGACAAAACAGTACCGTGCCCTGAATATGTACAAACAAATTCAGCGCTAACTAACTTAGAAGTAACTTATGAAATCGTTAATAATGGAAGACTGGAAACTATACACAATTAATACTACGGCATTTGCATTGTCACTTACACAAATAGAAATAACTTTAAAAATTATATTGCTAGTATTGTCCATTGGATATACGATTCATAAGTGGAAGAAATTAAAATAAACTACTTATGATTAGTAAACATATATCTGAAAAAGAAGCAACAAAATCTATAACTGCTTTAAGACTAGGTTTAGCTAATACTCCAAACGGAAATGCATTGGCTAACATGAAACAACTTGCTGAAAAAATTTTTGAACCCCTACGAGAATATGTAGGTGGGCCTATAAAAATAAACAGCATGTATAGATCAGAAGCTCTCAATAAGGCGATTGGGGGAAGTAGCCGATCACAGCATTGCCAGGGAAACGCAATGGATCTGGATGACATTTATGGGCATAAAACAAACAAAGAAATGTTTGAGTTTATAAGAGAAAAATTAGACTTTGATCAACTCATCTACGAATTTGGAAACGAAGAAAATCCTGATTGGGTTCATGTCAGTTATGTCGATAAAGAAAAAAATAGAAACAGAGTATTAAAAGCCGTAAGAGACAAAGGCAAGACTGTTTATATAGACATTACAAATAAATGAAAAAACTTTTACTTTTAATATTACTAATATCTGTTGGGTGTTCATCTGTTCGTTTGTCTACGTTGAATCACCAGCCTAAAGAAATAGTTGTTTTAGAAGTTCCAAGTACAGTAAAAATAGACACTTTAACATACTCTAGATTAAGTTGGAAAATTAGAACTGATTTTAGATTTAGATGGGACTATGCAAAATTTGCAATGAACCAGCCTTATTCTTTTTACACATCACCTTTTATTTATAAGTTTTGGAAACCCTTAAGCCCGTTTGATGCTTATTGGAATCGAAGTCAAATATGGTATGATTGGGCTTTCGGATTTAATAATAATTGGGGCTGGTATAGTTATCGCCCTTGGTTTTATAACAGTTATAATCATTGGAATAATAAAGTTATAATGAAAGGAAGAAGAGGAGAAATAGCTTATAATAATGTAGACAAGGTAGATGTTATTGCTGAAAAAATTAAAAGAAAAATAAATTTAAACAACAACACAAATACACGAGTATATAATCGCCTTGAAAAAAATAATTGGGACAGTAAAAATAAATTTGTACCAAGAGAAAATCCAGGAAACAATATTTCTATTAACAATCCAAGAACAAGTTTCGAATCTAAAGACATCTCAAGAGTAGATGTAAATAGAACAAAAATTAAAATGAAACAATAAGTTATGGGAAAAATATTAGCAAAATTATTTGGAGGAGCTGGCGCAGACATTGCCGGTAAAATATCAGGTATTATAGATAAGCATACATTTTCAAAAGAAGAAAGAGCTCAGTTAAAACAAGAGATGGATAAAGTCTTTATTGAGGCTGAAGCTGACATGCAAAAAAATGTAACAGAAAGATGGAAGGCAGATTTGCAGCACGGAAACTGGTTAACTAAATCAGTACGTCCACTTACTTTAATTTTCTTAGTAGTATCTACTGTTGTAATGGTTTTTATTGACAGCGGGTTTATTGCTTTTGATGTTGAAGAAAAATGGACGGATCTTTTGCAGCTCACTTTAATTACCGTAATTGGAGCTTATTTCGGAGGAAGGTCGATTGAAAAAGTAAAAAAACAATAATTTCTTTTGTTTATCTTTGTAAATAATAAATTTTTACTATGGCAAAAATAAGTACATATCCATTAGACACGCATTTAATAGGAACGGATTATTGGATTGGATCTGATGCTAATAGTAATTACGCTACTAAAAACTTTACAATTGATTCAGTAGCTGAATACATGAATAGGGTTGCTACACAGCAGCAAGCGTTAAGATTTAAATACACAAACACTATTCCTTACACGGATGGTTCATTTTATGGTGCTGACGGTGCAACAGCTGCACCCACTGTAGCGTATAATTCAATAACAGGATTTACTTTAAACAAGTTTGAGTTAACTAACTTAGGTATTGATATATCTTCTTTTTATTCAAACCCGTTAGGTGGATCAGAAGTTTTAATAACACAGTGCGATGATGTTTCAAGATGGGCGGTTTTCTCATGGATTTCTTCTACTCAAAATGCACAAAACAATAGCTTTTATGACATAGTGGTTGCTTATAAAGGCGGCAACAATGGCTTAATTGCAAACAAAGATTATTTCATATCTTTGCTAACGTACGCAGGGGCAAATGATGCTAATTTTTTGTACACATTAGACGGAAGCACGAACGTTTATGCTATAGATCATAATTTAAACAAGTATCCGGCAGTTACAATTTTTGATGCAAACAATGCAGAAGTAGAAACACAAATAGTATTTAACAGTTTAAACCGAGCTACATTAACATTTTCGCTACCTTTTACCGGGAAAGCGTCATTTAATTAATAAATAAAAAATTATGGCAATATCGTATTTATCAAGTATAGCACTTAACAACAACCAGCTTAAAACCTTTAAGGTTGATAATCAAGCTAGTGATCCTTCTGTAACAGGAGTAGGTCAAATGATATTTGATACTACGAATGACGTATTAAAATATCATACCTCAGGTGGTTGGCAAACAGTAAGTTCAGGTATGGTTACCTGGATTTTAAAAGGAGACTCTGGATCCGATCAAACTGTTGGAGATGGTCAATCAGCAACAATAGCCGGAGAATCAGGATTTATTTCTACAACAGCCGGAGCTACTAGAACTGTTACTATTACAATGGACGACAATGCACCTAGTGCAGCAGCCGGAAGCGTTGCGTATCCAGCAAGTATTTCATACAACAAAAAAGGACAAATTACGGCAGTGACTGCAAGTACAGAGCCAATAACAGGTTTTGATATAACTGACGGAACAAACACTCAAACAGTTGCAAACGGAAACACAATTACATTTGCACACAACACAGGATTAGATGCGGTAATTAGCGCAACTGACACCGTAACATATAACCTTCAATTACAGGATTTACCTGACATGACTCAAGCTTGGGTTGCGGCAGATGAATTTATTGTATTAGATGGAACTGATCAAAAAAGAAAAGCAGGAAATGAAATTCCTATCAACTTATTAGGAACACCTACAGCTGACTTGGCAATGGGTAGTCATAAAATTACAGGACTATCTACACCAACAGCAAACGCTGATGCGGCAACTAAACAATATGTTGACAACGCTGTTGTAGGATCTCTACAAATAAAAGGAGGATTTAACGCAACAACTGGTGCGATTGATGGTTCACCAAGTCCAGGAAACTTAACAACAGGTGGCTCAAGAGTAGCTATTGCGGTTGGAGATTTTTATGTTGTAACAACGGCTGGCGATTTTTATGGAGATGCTTCTACACCTTTAACAGTAGGTGACCAAGTTATATGTAACACGGCAGCCGCCGCAGGTAGTTCAGTTATTGGAGACTGGGTGGTTGTACAGTCTGATACAGATCTTGCTACAGCTACAACAGTAGGTCTTGCAAGCTTCCCTACTACAGGCGGTCTTACAGTAAACGCAAGTGGTGCGGTATCTTTAGATAGTCAAACAGGAGTAGCTGGAACTTATGGAGCTGCTACTAAATCATTAACTATCACTGCTGATGGCAAAGGAATAATAACAGGTATTGCAGCGCAAGATATACAAATAGCATCAAGTCAAGTAACTAATTTCTGTTCTGAAGTAGAATCGTGCGTTGGTTCAGGTTTAAATTATGCGGCTAATATTGGAGATGGCTCTGCCACTTCTTATGCAGTCACTCATGGTTTAGGCACAAGAGATGTAATTGTACAGGTTTACGACAATACAACTTATGATACAGTTATTTGTGACGTAGTGAGAACAAGTACAACGGTAGTAACATTATCTACAACAACAGCCCTTGCTTCTAATGCCGCTAGAGTCTTGATAACTGTAAGTTAATTTTTAATTTACTTACATGGCGATTAGATTTCTTAGTGGACAAACTATAGACGGAACTTTATCGGTAACCGGAAACGTACAAGCTGCTACATTCAACACCCTTCCTATAGAAACAGCAAGAAATAATAATGCTAACAGAATAGTTAGAACAAACGTACATGGATATGTGGATTTTGGCTGGATTAACACAACATCTGGTAACCACACAGGATCAATCACAAGAATTACAGCAAGTAACGATGCATACCTTAGGTATGTAACACCAGCTCAATTTAGAACAGGAGTTACTGATGGGTTTTATGCTCCCGCATCAACTGTAAGTGGAGTAACATCTGTTGCTACAGGGAATGGATTGACGGGAGGAACAATTACTTCAACTGGAACATTAACAATGTCTGGGAGTTATTCAGGTGATTTTACTATTGGTGGTACTACTGGTAGTGGTGGTAATGCTCTTTCTGTAAATAGAGGTAGTGATGGTTCTCAAGCAATGAGAATACAAAACTCAGGTGAAGTTGTAATACCAAGTAATTATTTATATTGCAACGCTGGAGGAACATCATTATATGTACAGAATAGCGCAGTGTTTAGGGGTGCTATTTTAAATGATGGCTCAAATGCTCCTGTAAGAATTGCTGATGACTTAACAATAACTGAAAATCTTCAAGTTACTGGTGCAATGTATCAAGATGTTTCTTCAATTGGTGGATATATTGTAAAACCCAAAGGGGCTGATTTTTTTACAGCATCTCCCACGCAAACTGGAGCTATAGAAATTAGATTTCCAACTGGAGGTGCCACAAGAAACGATATGGTATTTTTTACTGTAGATGTTTATCAGTATACTACAAACAGATCGTTTTCAGTAAAAGCAGGAGGATATATATATCAAGGTATAGGTAGTAACACCTGGGTAAATGTTTTTGCTCAAGTTTATGCAAAAAACTCTAATCAAAATTATACAATTAGGTTTGGTGATAACGGCTCTACTCATTGTATGTGGATAGGAGAATCAACCGACAGTTGGAGTTATAGTCAAGTGGTAGTAAGAGATTTCTTTGGAGGTTATGCTACAGATATAGACGACTATAAAACGGGATGGGACATAACGTTTGATTCTTTAAGTGGTA
>Ga0206682_10000569_pt1 | contig 40074 bp, 26 predicted proteins | sample M240m12015metaG_FD_155444 | JGI IMG/M metagenome (GOLD analysis project Ga0206682, IMG submission 155444) | Ammonia-oxidizing marine archaeal communities from Monterey Bay, California, United States - M2 40m 12015 | ecosystem: Environmental > Aquatic > Marine > Intertidal zone | place: USA...
TGTGCTTGAGGGTGGAATTGAGTTCCTCGAACTCCCAAAACACGCCAACAATTTCCAACATCAGCGTTGCACAACACGCTGATGCGCCTGAAGAATCAGGCATTGAAATTGGTGGATTGCTCAATCCTGATCGACCAACAGAGTGGACAACACCAACCTGCTGGAAGCAACCAGCAAGCGATGGAGCGTTGATGGGCCCAATTACAGTGACCCATGTTACGTCGTCTGCAGGGGTCAATAACCTGTTGAAGTGCCTCAACGATCGCATTCCTGACACAGGCGCAGGGATTGCAAATCTCTCAATTGGTCTGGTTTCGGCCAGTTCCGGCGTTCTTAGCCTTGAATCCTTTTCGATCACCTATACGGTCAACACGATCAACCTCGACATACAGATCCCTGCTGGGGAAGTGTTGCACGAGCGCCTTCTTCCTTACGAAATCGTCACCCGCCACATCATCGGGGAAGATGCAACGAGCATGTCAGAAGCCACCCTCACGCTCCAAACGAACTCGATTGCAAAGAATCCAATCTTGACTTGGCAAAACGGCGACGTCTTCCCGAGCCCAAATGATCCAGAAGATTACATCGAATTGGATGCAAGTTCGTGGTCCGCCGAAAACAATGGCATTTTGGAAATTCACTGGATTTTCCATGTTACTGCCGAGTTCCCTGATCAAACCGGTGTCCGATTCAAAACAGGCTGCCTCGACAACAGTGGCTCCTCAGGATACTCCCCGCTGGATTTGTTGAGCGACGAAACGATGGATGTCAACCGTAGCTTTGGCCTTGGGTGGCTCAAAGTCCGTGATAACGATGGGCGACTGACCATGGACGATGTCCCTGACAACTCGTGGGTCGCTGCAGGTGAAACGCTGTATTTCCAAGGCGCCATGTGGTTCCAAAACACGGAAGATGCTCCAAAGGACAGCGCTTTTGACGTCCGAATCTCACGCAATGGATGGGTTGAGAGCACCGCAAGGGACACCACCAACAACAATGGTACATTCTTCATCGGCATTGATTTGCCTGAAATCGATGTTCCCGATGGACTGACTTACGAGGTGCAAACCTACAACGAACGCAACCCAACACATGTGATGGCATCCAATGGCGACTGGCAACGCACCTACAAGGTCGACGCAACTGCCCCTGAGCGAATGAATTTCGCTCCTGAAGATGAGGGCTATGAAGCAGCAAGCGTGCAACAAGAAGTCAAGATCCTTGTCAATGACGATGTTGGCCACCCAATGAGCCTCGAGTTGATGTATTGGGTCGAAGCCGACCACGATGCAAACCGCAATGGTGAGGCTGACCCGCAAGAATACGTCATGAAGACGGTTCACAATGCAACTGAAGCCGAGAACAAGTGGTTCATCACAACCATCGACCACTCTCGAAATCCGAACATGGGTCGTGTTTCTTACTTCTGGAAGGGTGGCGACCAAGCTGGCAACCCACTCTTCTACTCCGTCATCGGTGAGGATGATGAAGTGTTGATGTTTGAATCCGAAGCTGGATTCGTGCATGATGATGCAACCTTCCGAACTCGCAAGGACTCTTCCGCAGTCTTCACGGGGCTTGAATGGAATGGCCACGAAGACAATGGTGCCATCTATGCTGGCATGGAACAGACCATCACACTGGGCTTCATTGATGCAAACACAGCCATCGACTTTGAGCACATTTCATTGGTGTTCGATTTCGAAGGACCGAACCCGCTTCGGGACGCACAACGAATCTCCTACTCTGGTATGAACGACACCTTCTGGTCGGAAAGCGAGTTCATCGACCTCTTGTCAACCAGTTCCATGCATGAAACAACCAATGAATCAGGCCTCCCCTGGATTCAACTGACCTTCAACTTTGAAATCGGATGGGATTGGCCAGATGAAGAAATGGGCGATGTTGCCCTGATTTACAAGGAACGTGGATCACCTTACGAAGACAGAATTTTACTGTTAGAACACACCTTCCGCGTTGAGAATGACCTGATGCTTGCTCCAAGCGATTACCTTGTTGAAGACATCAGTGAGCCTCGAACCGGGCAAGTCGCAGATGGTAGCAGGGTTCGCAAGGACGACCGACTGGCATTCACGGGAACTGTGGTCTACGAAGGCAGCAGCGTACCTGCGCCACGGGACGTAGGTATCCTCGTCGAAGTGTTTGATGGCGAAAAGATGTGGAGCGATGGTTCGCTCACCTCCGAAGGCGAGTACTCTGTAGAAGTACCACTTTCAGCAGCCTCGACGTTGCAATCTTCACCGACACGGACCTGTTTGATATCCATCACAAACATTCCTGGCCGTGGTGAAGACATGACTGGAACGCTCGTTTCAACCACTCTTCAGGTAATTGTTGACGATGCAGCACCTCGTGTCGTAAAGCGAACAATGCCGATGAATGTAATCGACATCTCAGCGAACAATGATCTGACCAATGTGCCAGTGGAATTCCACGGCACTGAAGACGCTGATTTAACCGGCTCGAAGCAAATGGTCCACTGGGTCATGCGAGATGCCACACGAACGGTTACCATTGGAGCAGGTTCAACCCTCCTTGGCATGCAGCAAGAAAATCAGAACGTTATTTGGACTGGTTCTGTCGATTTGACAGACGGTGGGCGAATCTCGCCTCAATCGGGTGATTTCGTTGGATTCTACATCAGCGGCTACGATGCTGCTGGAAACCAATTCCCTGTCGTTTCGAACTCTGAAGCAAGCCCGGTACCTGAACTGGCAGCAAACGATACTGACTTCGAGCGCCAATGGATTCGACTTGGTGCTGTTGGAGCAGAATTGAGGATTCACTCCATCGACCTGTCTGACGACCACGTGTCACCAGGCGCTTCGGTTGAAGTCAACGCCAAGGTCATCAACACGGGCGGCAATACCGATGCTCCGTTCAAGGTGAGTTTCTTTGCTGGTGACTCTGAAAAGCCGTTCGATGAAGTCACATTGACCGGAATTGACTCGAAGGAAGTGATCGAGGTCAGCACCGTTTGGAGCGCAGAAAATGTCGATCGCTTGCGAGTTGTTGTCGACCGTGACAACCTCATCATCGAAGTTAACGATGACGACAACAGCGCTGAACACTCTGTTGAAATGGCTTATCCGAAGTACCTTGGCTGGTTCGATTCACCGCGTGAAAACCCACTTGCCTGGATTTTCATCGTGACCTCAATCATTGTCTTGATCGGTGTTGCAACCATCGCAGCAAGAACATCCATCGACCACAGTGATGGCATGTTCGAAGATGATGAAGATTGGGACGAGGATGAAGACGGCGATTACGAAGATGAAGAAGAAGACGATTACGACGAAGACTGATTCGCAGTACCTCGGTTTCCATTCATTTCTCGAACGCAGCACTACTGCAAATCCTCAAAAGAGGTCGCCATGAGGCTCACTCGAAGAGGGTGGGGAGAGTATGTCGACCGTCTTTTCAAATCTCGATGAACGACTCGCCTCATCGCTGGAGCGAAGAGGGTGGGAACCAACCCCCGTTCAGACCGCTGCTCTGCCAGACCTCTGCGCTGGAGAAGACAGAATTATCATTGCGCCAACTGGTTCAGGAAAGACACTGAGCGCTGTCCTTCCTGTGTTGCACCGTTGCTTGAGTGAACAGTGGGACCCGCTTGCCATTCTCTACATCACACCATTGCGAGCATTGAATCGAGACGTCGACAGACGGCTTGAGGAAATCACCAGCGATGTTGGGCTCAAGGTAGGCCTGCGACACGGCGACACGACGCAAAGTGAGCGCGCACGCCAGACAAGAAAACCACCTCACCTCTTGGTCACAACGCCTGAAACATTCCAACTCATGTTCACTGGAAAGAACCTGAGGAGGCTTCTTGGATCTGTTCGCGCAGTTATTGTGGATGAAGTTCACGACCTCGCTGCAAGTGAACGTGGTTGGCAACTGTCGCTTGGTTTGGCACGATTGGAAGCGCTCTCGGGCCACAAAGTGCAACGTATCGGCCTCTCTGCTACCGTTGGAAATCCTGATGCTGTTGCAGATTGGCTCTCTCCGAATCACGGCAAAGCCATCATTGCCATGGGTGAACGTGATACTGAATTGACAGTTGAATGCGCACACCCGCTTGCAGAAGACGAAGTCGGAGGCATTGAGATGGGTGTGACACCACGCGTCCACGCCAGTTTCAGGCGACTCATTGAGGTGCTTCGCACCGAACCACCTTGCTTGGTCTTCGTCAACAGCAGAAACGATGCCGAAACCATTGCAAATCGCTTGCAAACCATGGCGCCAGATGTTCAGATTGGTGTCCACCACGGTTCGCTGGCAGCAGACACACGTCAAGACATGGAAGACCGATTGCGTGCAGGTGAATTGTCAGGATTGGTGTGCACATCAAGTCTCGAATTGGGAATCGATGTTGGAAAAATCCGGCGGATTGTTCAGGTCAAAAGCCCACGGTCAGTGGACAGGATGCTGCAACGTGTCGGCCGCGCCGATCACCGCCTTGGGGGGGTTGGTAAGGGGCACCTCCTTGCGTGGGATGCTGACGAAATTGCAGAAGGCGCCGTTGTGGCAAGACGCGCAATGTTTGGTGAAATCGAACCCGTCGAATGGCGGGAGCGACCGAAGACTGTCGTCGCCAATCAACTGGTGCTCATGGCACATTCCCACAACGCCGTTCCGATTGACACCGCTACAGAAATCATAGGAAACGCCAGTCAGTTCAAAGGATGGAACAGGCATGACACAGAGGCGATTCTCAAGGTCCTTGCCGACAGCTGGATCATTCGTCACACGCCAGATCCAAAGGAAATTCCATGGTATCGTTGGCCGGCGAAGGTCTATGCACACGCTCAAGCCGAAGCGAAGGCCAAAAAATTGGACCTTCCAGAAGAACGCCCCAAGTACAATGTTCCAGATGAAGAAATCTCTACTGGACTCAAGGAACTCAGTGTACCTGTTCCCAAGGCCTTCGCTAAGGGGTGGTTTTCAACGGCTGGACGCACACGCCAATGGGTTACGAATCACTTGTCAATGATTCCCGATAAGCAATCCTATCGAGTCAGGGATGCCGTCACAAGGAGGAGCCTTGGAAACGTCGATGAAGCGTTTGTTCTCTCCTTAAATGACAGCGGCGAGGATGACGATGGCCATCGCAGGCAATTCGTTATGGCAGGGCGTACTTGGATGATCATCGATGCGGACCCGGAACAGTCTGAGTTGCTTGTGACACCAGTTTCTGACCAAGCCAGCGCCCCTCAGTGGGTTGGCGAATTACCGCCTGTTCCGAAAGCCATTGCTAGGGACATTGGTCGGTTGCGTCACTTGATTGCAGAAGACATCGGTGCTTACGATGCGCCTGTGGAACACAACGAAGATGCGCTCGATGTCAATGGGCTGTTCTCAGGCCGGAACTCATCGCTCAAAGAACATCCAATCGATGATGAAGCGCTTGGTGTCCTAGCTGAAACGATCACCAGTCACTTGGAAGTAACTGGCGTCATTGCCACCGACCGAAAAATCACCATCGAAGAACGAGAGGATGCCATCGTCATCAACTCGTGTCACGGTTCTCGAATCAATGAGGCACTCGGCCATTTCCTCATGGCCATGGCATCGACAAAAACTGGGAAATGGGGCCGTTTGGTCAACGAACCAACACGGATCAGTCTTCAAACTGGGTCGATTCATGCCGATCACATTGTTGGATGGCTAACTGAGACACCCCCCGATGCACTGCAAGGCTTGTTGAGTGTCACATTACCAAACTCAAGGCAGGTACGTTGGCGCTTTGCACAGGTGGCCAAGACCTTTGGAATTCTTCGACATGGTGTCGACCCTCGTAAGATCAATCTCCAAGCTTTGCTGCGTAAATATCGAGGAACAGTGGTCATGGAAGAGGTGCTTGACAAATTATTCCATGAACGCATGGATGTGCTTGGTGCTCGTGATGTGATGCATGCGATTCAAAGTGGATTGATTGCCATCGAAATTTCGCCAACGGGCCCGATGGGCGTGTCAAACCGTTCGAGTCGGGACTTGTTGTTGCCAAATTGGGACAACGCTGCCGTGCGTGAGAAACTTAGAACGCGCCTTGTTAACGAACGCGCCGTACTGTGCTGCCTACGATGCAAGAACGTTCGCAGGTTCAGAGTTGCACGGTTCAATGAAATTCCAGGCATTAACAAATGCACAAAATGTTCCGGAACCATGCTCGCCTGTGCTCGAGAAGGCATGCAAACCATGCTTGAAGGCTGGGTTGCATCCGAAGATGAGAAGGACCAAGCACGAATGCTCAAGAACGCTGGCATTGTTCAAAGCCGGGGGTATGAAGCTGTTGTGTGCCTCATGGGACGAGGCGTCGGTGAGGCGACCGCACAACGCTTGCTAAGGCGAACCCAGCGCAACAACATGGAAGGCTTGCTTGAAGCGATTCACAATGCAGAAATTGAATACGCCCGAACGCGGCGCTTCTGGGCTTAAACCAGCGATTCCATCTGATTGATGGCGAGGGCTGCGGCGACAACATCGCCATCTTCCCACCAGTCAACGGCGATGAACGTAGGGCGTTTGCCATGCTGGACCCAACATTCCGTGGCCCGTTCAACCAAGAACTCGACGTTGTTTGCTTCGTCGCCCCTTGAAGGGTCTGAAAGTCCAAGTGGACCGCGAAGCCAGTTGTTCATGTGAAACACCTCTTGTTCGGGATCGCCACGCAATGGATCACAATTCATATCCTCAGTGTTCTCTTCAGCGAAATTCGTGGTCCAACTATGGGTCAAGAAATCATGAACCCAAGGATGGTTTGGGTCTGCGCCCTGCTCCCAGAACACGACCAATGGAGTGCCAGACTGAATCATTGCTTCCAATGTAGGCCATGGCTCGTTCATCGAATGGATGAACACTTGTTCATACATTCCAGAGGCTTCGAACACCGCTTTGAGGTGGTCTGGCTGTACATAATTTTCGACGAGCAGTGTCACCACATCACGGGGAGAATTTTCCATTAACCCTTTCAATTGACTCAACCAAGATTCCGCATTTACATTGCCATAACTGCATGGACTGAATCCTCGGTCGTCGTCGCCATGGCACAACCTGACAGTTTCGACTCGTTCATCGCCAAGTGTCTCGTAATGAGTGTCAATCATGAACGCCCTCATGCCTGCGTTCCATTGTGCTAAAAGGCCGGTTTGGTGGTTTGCTGCGGGGTAGTAAATGCCATCCTCATGAGTGGAAAAGGCATTATGAGTCTCAGGGAACGTCACATCCGAATAACTGCGTTCGCACAACACGACCAAGCCGTTGCACGCATCGCTTTGCTCAAGATCCTCTTCGCTTGCGGTTTCACTCATCGGAACGGTGGGGGTCACACACCCGGATAGCAGCAGCAGGATGGTGAGAGCCAACGCCCCAATCGAACCCCGCATGGGTCTGCGTTGTCGCTTCAGTGCATCAATGAGTCGGTCGATGTGTCAAGCCTTTGGGTCGACCGTACGTACGAGCACACCTGCTTCGAGCAGCATGCCATTCGAGGTATCAAAGTCTTCTTGCCATCGTTCAGGGATGTTTTCTGGCGTTGGATAGACAACCTCACGAATGCCTGCTTGAATGAGAGAGCGGGCGCATCGGGAGCAGGGGGGCCATGTCACAAACGCTGTGTTCCCTTTCAGGGAGACGCCGATGCGAGCAGCGTGCATGATGGCGTTTTCCTCTGCATGGCAGATAAGTGGGTATTTTTTATTGCGATCTGTGAGTCGGTCGTTGTCGTCACTGATGCCCCTTGGGAAACCGTTGAACCCAGTAGATCGAATCTCACGGTCCTCGCCAACAACAACACATCCGACTTTTGTTGAGGGGTCCTTGCTCCATCCGGAGATGTGTGTTGCAAGGTCAAGAAAACGTTCGTCCCACTTGTCACTCATTGTCGCACCAACCCAAGCACATTGGTCGGTGCTATCATTGCTTCGCCAAGAGTGAAAGGTCTTCATCGCTGGAACGGCCAAGAACATTGAGGATGTTTCCTTGCAAGTACAACGACCCGAGGCTGATCACCAAACCAACATCACGAGGCGAGCTTTCAGTAAGGTGTTGAATGGCTTTGAACGGTTGGGGCATCAAAAGAACAGATTCGCATGGCCAGTCGAGGCTCGCAATGGCTGTTGCTGAAACGGCAGGGTACCTGCCGCCTTGTGGTTCAGTGAGAATCAGTTGATGCGGTGGGTGACGCAAACATAGATCGATGAGAGGCTGACAAAAAGCCGCCAAGTCTCGCTGCGGTGATGTGCCAAACACAAGCGTCCAACCGAGGGAATCGGTGTGTATTGATGCGGCAATGGCCTGTTCCAACTCGGGCAACACTCGCTTCAATCCAGAGGGGTTGTGAGCAGCATCGAGCACAAATGGATGCGGTGAAGTTATGCTTGATTCGATGCGCTGCATACGAGCTGGCCAGCGTACTTGCTCGAAAGCCTCGTCCATAGCGGATGTGGGAAGCCCAACTTTTTCGAGAAAGGCATTGGCTAAGATTCGACCTTCATCTCGAACCGATGTCCCAGGAGGAATCTCAATCAACGTCGGAACGGCGGGGGCCTGTTGTTCACCCAGCGCCGTCTGACCTGCGGATTGAACTTCGTCAAGCATGGCTTGTTGGACCTCAGCGTTCATTGGATGTCGGATGAGGATCGGACAGTTTGGGCGGGAAATAGCGGCCTTTTCTTTTGCAATAAGAGGCAATGAATCGCCAAGTATGTCTCGGTGTTCTGCACTCACCGATGTGATCAAACAAGCGGTTGCAGGACCTGAGCGGGTCGCGTCCTTGCGCCCACCCAACCCAGTTTCAAGGATCAAGACGTCAACACCGGCATCACTTGCACATTGCATTGCAGCAAGGTAGGTGGCTTCGAAAAAGGTCAAGGGAACCACGGGGTCTTCGGCCGCAGCATCTCGAACCGCACCCAAAGCAGCCTCGAAAGGTGTGGAAGCGATTGGAACGCCGTTGATTCGAATTCGTTCCTCAACCCGAATCAGATGGGGTGATGAAAACAAAACATTCGACACGCCATTGAGCGTCAGCGACCCGGCCATAAGAGCGCACGCCGTCCCCTTACCGTTGCTTCCTGCGACATGGAGGATGTGCTCGGGAGTGTGAGGCAGATGAAGTCGCTCGAGGACGGATTTGGTGTGGACAAGACCAAGGGCCATTCCGCCCTTTTTGGTCGCCTCAAGCCAGGTGCGCACATCGTCCATTTCCTTCGCCTCACCCACTCCGAGGGCCACCTTGGTGAAGAGCCTCTCGCATTGCTCAACAACGATGGAAGGACGCCCCCGTAGGGGGCGCTTAGATGCATCATGCTGATATGGGGACGCAACCTCCGAGAACCATGACCAACGATGATTCGCCATCGACGCCAAAGCAAAAGGCTCAGGCTCAGGCTTCGAAGGAATTTCAAGCAATGGAGGCTCAACTTCGTGAAGAAGACAGCCTATGGTCGATGATGAAAGAGCAGATGACATCAATGCTCGGCATGGTTGGCATGTTCATTCTCACAATTGTGCTGGCGCTGTTTATTCGCCCGTGGTACGACATTGGTGGACTGCATGCCTTTGGCGATGCTGGTGCAACCCAAGTTCGATACATTGCTCTTGAATTGGTGATGATTTTTGTGTTCACTGCGTTCATCCTAATGCTTGCAAAATACAAGAAAGACTGGGTCATAAAGTACGGTATTATGGGCGTATTGGCGCTTGCACTGATGTATTCGACCGTACCGTTGGCCCACATGGTCATGATGGACTTTGAATCAGACCCATACGCCGTCGAGGAGGAAACATCCTTCGATAGCGAGCTTCTCACCCACTCTGGATTTGATGGGCATTTGATGTCCACGTTAACGGGCACTGCTGGCACGTGGGGCGACATGATCACCTACTATGAAGGCAACAACATGAGCGACAATACTTCGATGTGGACCAACAGCCACGAACGCTACCCTGCAGGCGATGGAAACCCAATTCACGCCACAATAGGTGACGGTGTGTTCACCTTCGCTAATGGCGCATGGGTGTGGTATGTTGACGCAACCACTGGCGAAACAATCGATTCGTTTGCTTGCCATCAATGGGTCACAACAGACGGCGAAAACAACTCCGGTTTCCTTCCGGAAATTGGACAGCCATGTACGCTGGCTTTCACCACCGACGATGCAATGTACATCGTTGATGAGGGCAACTTCATTCACAGGTTCAACACCTTTGACGAAAGCCCAGGTCTTATGATGAAGCAAGCCACATGGCGCCTTCCTGTTGGCCTTGATGCCCACATCGAGACCATCTATGCTGAATCTCTCGCAGACGACAAAGTCATGATTGTTTCACCAACAATGGCCGTCGTCATCGAGTTAGAAGAATTTTCAGAAGCCAACGACCCAAACGCCCCCGAAGCAACCAATTTTGCCAAAGTGGTGTTCCAGCACAACGCTACCAGCACCATCACATCCGCAGATTTCGGGCCATCACCTTGGTCCTCAGCAGTCTACAACGGTCCAGATTCAGGCGAAGAAATCATGCTCCTCGGTGAGGAAAATGGTGACGTCATTGGGTTTGAATGGAACGCATCTTCCACCCCAGAATTCACCAAAGAAGAAGGAATGATGCTCGAAGGATTTGGTACCTCCATCCAATCCGTTCGCTTGGTCGACAAGGATGCCACAGGGTACACAGAACTCTTGGTCACCACCAACACTCAATCGCATTGGCTCTATGGAGGCAACCTCATCCAGAAACTCAGCATCGACATCGAAGAAGGCTTCTCTACAGGTTGGTTTTCTACGGACGCTGACGGAGATGACCAATTCAATGCACTCTATTCCAATGCATCAACTGCAGTAAAGAGCGGTGAAGTCACCCCTGACATGGAAGTCATCAGTGGTCTGCAATTGTATGATGTACCGCTGGTCATCGGTGTTCTTGTTGCTCTTGTGTTGATGGTTTTGCTCTACCTACACAGTGAATGGTACGTGGTGAACACGGTTGGCGTCTTAGTCGGCTCCGGTGTTGTCGTAATGCTGGGTGTGGCTTTTGTTCCGACACTCATCATTGTGTTCATGATCGCAGCAGCAATCTACGATGCATGGGCGGTGTACAAATCGAAGCACATGCTTGATTTAGCCGACACCATGATTGGCCTACGGCTTCCAATTTTGCTGGTTGCTCCTCAAGACAAAGGATACTCCTTTGTCGAAGAAACCACCTCGATGAAGCAGAATAACCAACCAGCAGTAACATCGCCACCTTCCGGACAACCGAAAAAGAAGAAGAGCAAGGATGCCATGTTCATGGGCCTTGGCGATGTGATATTCCCCGGAATGCTTGTTGTTTCTGCGGCGCAGTGGCTCGACCACAGCGATGCAATCCTCGTGGCAATCTCAACCCTCATCGGTGGCCTTGTTGGCTACTTTGCACTCATGACCTATGTGGCACGAGGAAGGGCTCAAGCAGGCCTCCCTCTGCTCAACGGTGGATCGATTCTTGGATATATTGTTGGAGGGCTCATCTTCATTGGTACAGCCATCTTCGATTTCGGAATATCATTTTGAGGTGATGCACGATGCTTGAAATTAATCTGTTCAGAAACAACCCCGACATCATTCGCAAGGACCACGACAAGCGTGGTCTTTCTCACGACAACATCGAGAAAGTGATCGAATTGGACCAAAATTGGGTCAATCTTCAACACCAAACCAATCAACTGAGAGCAACTAAAAACACGGCGGCTCGGGGGATCGGTGCAGCAAAGAAGGCAGGTGATGAGGCTGAAGCAAAGCGAATCCTCGCTGAAGTTGCCGACCTTGGCGCTCAAATCACAGAATTGGAAAAGAAGACCGATGACGCTGTTGCACAGCGGGACAAAATCAGAATGAGCATTCCAAACATCCTTCACGATGATGTGCCAAAAGGCCCAGACGAATCGGGGAATACCCTCCACAGCGTGCATGGGACAAAGCCATCCTTCGACTTTGACGCACGGACCCACAATGAATTGATTGAGATGAACAAGTGGGTTGACTTGAAGCGAGCAGCCAAAATCGTTGGCAGTCGTTTCTTTTTCCTGAAAGGGGATCTTGCAAGGATGGAATTTGCATTGCAGCAGTACGCTGTGAACTTCATTCGGGAGCGGGGCTATACCTTCGTTCAGCCACCTGTGATGATGAATAAAGACGCCTACGAAGGCGTGACAGATCTTTCTGATTTTGAGACGGTGATGTACGGGGTTGAACCCGACAAGTACTACATGATCGCAACCGCTGAACATCCCCTTACGGCCATGTTCATGGGCGAAACCATACCAGAATCAGACCTCCCACTCCGCATTGTCGGCGTTTCGCCTTGTTTCCGACGTGAGGTCGGTTCTCACGGCCAATCCGACTTAGGTATTTGGCGAGTGCACCAATTCACTAAGATTGAACAAATCATCATTGCGAGCCCAGACCAGTCATGGGAACTCCAAGAGGAGCTGCTCCAAAACTGCGTTGATTTGTGGGATGCTTTAGGCATGCACTACGAAGTGGTCAACATTTGCACTGGCGATATGGGAACAGTTGCTGCAAAGAAGTACGATCTTGAGGCTTGGATTCCGGGAGCAGAACAGTACAAGGAAATCGTGTCTTGCTCGAATTGCACTGACTATCAGGCGAACCGCCTTCAAATCCGCTACGGACAACCGGGCCATGCTGGCCAACCAATCGCCCACACGCTCAATTCCACGGCCGTGGCTACATCTCGGGCGCTCGTGGCCATTATGGAACAAAACCAAATGGAAGACGGACGAGTGCGCATCCCTGAAGTTCTTCAGCCGCTCATGGGCGGTCAAGAAGTGCTGGAACCGTGCACTTGGGGCTAATCAATCGATTTGATATATTGTCGAAATGATTGGCAGCCATGGCTGAGGAAGCACGAACCCTCTATTTCGGCTACGGGTCAAACCTTGACCGCAACGACTGGCTTGAGTGGTGTGAAGAAAAAGGCGTAAACCCGTCAGGAATTGAAGAAATCACACCATGTTGGCTCCCCGATTATCGATTAAAATTCCATTACAGGTCCTCACGAAGACGAGGTGGAGCTGCTGATGTGGTGCCGGCAGGATGTGGGCATGCTGTCCCTGGTGTTTTGTTTGCTTTGAGCGATAATGCGCTTGCCAACATGGATCGCAAGGAGGGGCATCCAAATTACTACGAACGATGCAACGTGAATGTCCTGTTGCCGAATGGGACATCGATGGAAGCCGTTACGTACACGCTTGTCGAACATCGAAAGGGTGAGTATGTAGCGCCAACAGCGCATTATGCTGCATTGGTGAGAACAGGTTTAGAACGACGCAATCTTCCAATTGCAGATTTAAAAATGGCAATTGAAAACTCAGACGAATCCTATCCCGTTCCTTACCTCTTTGTGTATGGCACCCTCATGGCTGGTGAATACCGAGGTGCAACCCTTGAACAACATACCTTCCAACCTGGCGTGACCGCTCAAGTAAAGGGAAAACTGTACAATTTGGGCAATTACCCCGGCATGCGACCTTCAGAAGAGGACCGAGTGTTTGGTGAACTCTATCGGCTCAACGATGTATTTCTTGGCCTTCAATCGCTGGACAGGGTCGAGGGTTTCTATGGATTCAAGTCGGATGATTCGCTGTTCAAGCGAACACTCATCGAGGTCGAAACAGAGGAAGGCAAGGTTTGGGCATGGTCCTACATGTACGCCGAAGGCATCGATGAGGAACACAGGATTCAGTCAGGAGACTGGCGAGCATTGGACTCATGATTCGTCCAATGTGAGCAGGGCCACGCCTTGTTCCACTTGATCGCCTGCTGCAAAGTGAACGGCCATCACAACGCCATCGCTCGCGGCAACAATTCGATGTTCCATTTTCATCGCCTCTAACACCATGAGGGTGGTGCCAGCAGACACAACTTCACCTGCAGCAACAAGGACATCGAGCACCTTCCCCGGCATTGGCGCTGTGAGTCCGCCACCATCATCGGTATCTGTCGCTCCAGGTTCGATTCGTTCGAGTTTGAAGGTGTGACCTTGAGTGTGAACCCACCATACATCGCCAACTTTAGCCACGTGACCAAACGAAATCCGGCCATCTGAACCAACAATTCTCAGGCGTCCGTCGGCCATGACGGTTGTCGATAGGCCACCAAGGGACCATTCATCGCCCTGCTTTGCCACCGTGACCTCAATTGGGCCTTCTGGACTGCGGAACTGATGATGCATCAGGGAAACCTCCGTCCAATCGTCTCGAATGGGCTTGGCGGGCCCTGGCCGCCTGTGGATGCCATGGATTGCTTGCGGTGTAAACCGGCGCTTTCTGCAACTGCTGCTGCCATCAGAGCCATGTCTTCAACTGCACGAGGAACTGTTGGTTGCCAGCCATTTGGCCAGATTCGATCGATGGTGGTTGTATCGGTCGCTCCGGTGATGACCTCGTGTTCATCGCAGAGTTCCCTCAGGAACCGAATGTTCGTTGTGGTGCCCAGCACGACAAATTCGTCGAGAGCCCTGCGCATTCGTTGCAGCGCTTCGTGGCGCGATGGAGCCCAAACAATCAGTTTGGCGAGCATTGGGTCATAATTCGGCGTGACTTCATCGCCTTCTCGCACGCCTGTGTCAAGACGGACGCCCGGACCTTCGGGCGGACGGAAGACGGCGAGTGGCCCAATCGCTGGAAGGAAGTTGTTTGCAGCATCTTCTGCATACAACCGGACCTCAATAGCATGACCTCGCATCATCAGAGGCCCACATGACATCGGCTCACCCGCAGCGATGCGGAGTTGTTCGCGCACCAAATCAACGCCTGTGACCAATTCGGTGACCGGATGTTCAACCTGAATTCTGGTGTTCATCTCTAAGAAAAAGAATTCTCCAGTCGGTGCTAAAAGGAATTCAACCGTTCCTGCACCTTCGTAATCAACAGCTTCTGCCGCAGCCACCGCAGCTTGACCCATCGCTTCGCGTAATTCAGACGTCATGGTGGCGCAAGGGGCCTCTTCGAACACTTTCTGATGCCTTCGCTGGACGCTGCATTCGCGTTCACCGAGGTGGATGGTCCGGCCATGTCGGTCGGCCAGTACTTGGATCTCTACGTGCTTCGAGCCGGTCAAAAGACGCTCGAGGTACACACGCCCATCACCGAACGCTGCAATGGCTTCCCGACGAGCGCCTTTTGCAGATTCAATCAAATCCTCAGGAGCGTGGACGGCACGCATGCCCTTTCCGCCACCACCAGAGGACGCTTTCAGCAGCAATGGGTATCCAACACGGTGTGAGGCTGCCTCGATGGCTGCAAGGGCGTCGGCCTCATCTTCGTGTTCAATTTCTTCACCTGGAATCACTGGAACACCCGCTGCACGCATGGTGATTCGAGCGGTCATCTTGTCACCCATCTGTTCGATGGCTTCTGGACTTGGCCCGACCCATTGCAGGCCTGCATTCCCGACGGCTCGTGCAAAATCTGCTCGTTCTGAGAGAAAACCAAAGCCAGGATGGATGGCGTCAGCGCCTGTGGATTTTGCAATCGCCAAAATTTGTTCTTGGTCGAGGTATGTTTCACCGATTGTATCACCTGTGAGAAGAACAGCTTCATCAGCGAGTTCAATAAACATCGAAGATGCGTCGTTTTCTGCGTAAATTGCAACGCTTGGGAGGCCTGCTTCATTGCATGCCCGGAGGATTCGACAAGCGATTTCCCCACGGTTAGCGACCAAGACCTTCCGAACCATTGAAACTCCGCCCCTCATTCTGGTTTCCAGTTTGCCGAACGCTTTTCCAAGAACGAAGAGAGACCTTCTTGCCCCTCTTTCGAGCCTCGCATCTTACTGGTGAAATCGAGGGTCCAATCCCTCAAGGCTTCGTCAGATTCGGTCCAACGATCAAAGTTGAGTGTGAGTTGTTTGGCCAAGGTCACTGCGCAGGGCCCTGTGGTGAGGACCTCATCCAGCAGCGACTGAACTGCAGGTTCAAGCGAATCCACATCAGCCACCACTTGTTCGATGAAGCCGGTTCGAAGCGCCTCTTCGGCACCGACTCGACTGGCTTGCATGGCGAGCCTTCGGAAGCATGCTGATCCTAGACGGCGATAGACATAGGGACCAATCACTGCAGGGAGAATGCCCAATTTTCCTTCAGAAAGAGCGAGTTTGATGTTCTGGGTGCCAATGACGTGATCAAGGCAAGCAACAAGCCCTGCCCCACCGCCGAGTGCGACGCCTTGAATGGCTCCGACAGTGAAGCACGGGTGAGCCCAGAGGCTGTTGAAAAGACGATCAAGGCGCTTTGAGTCCGCTCGATTTTCTTCCGGCGTGTTCGCTCCAGCATCACGCATCATGTTGATGTCGGCCCCAGCACAGAAGTGTCGGCCTGAGCCAGAGAGAACAATGCTTCTCAGGTAGGGTGCTCCGTTCTCGTCGTGCAATGTGTCAAGGTTGCCTGCGCTGCGTTCTGCCGTCCAATCGAGTAAGTCGCACAATTCAGTGATGAGTTGGACATTGAGGGCGTTGAATTTGTCCTCTCGGTTCAATCGGAGGTTCGCCCGTGAACCATCGAGGGTCATGGTCACGAGTTCGGTTTGGGGCGGGTTCTCCATTGATACCATACGAAATTCTCCAATTGCATTTTTGATTTTTCAATTGCACTTCTCACATCCGGAAGACACCAAAGCGATCGGTTGGTAACTTCGCGTTTCGAGCCGCCCGAATGCACAATCCGAGGACGTCTCGTGTGTCCCTTGGGTCGATGATTCCGTCGTCCCACAGTCGCGCGGTCGAGTAGTACGGGCTTCCTTCCGTCTCGTATTGCTCGAGAATTGGGGCCCTAAAGGCATCCAATTCATCACCAACCATTGGCTCAAGACCTTCTCGAGCGCGTTGGTCTTGCTTGACGGTTGTGAGCACATCCGCAGCTTGCGGGCCACCCATGACCGAGATGCGGCTGTTTGGCCACATGAAGAGGAAGCGAGGATCGTAGGCACGTCCGCACATTCCGTAATTCCCAGCACCGTGGGAACCACCGATGATCACTGTGAATTTTGGTACATTGACACAGGACACAGCCGTCACGAGTTTGGCACCATCTTTTGCAATGCCACCAGCCTCGTATGCCTTACCAACCATGAACCCAGTGATGTTCTGAAGGAACACCAAAGGAATGCCACGCTGACCACACAATTCCACAAAGTGCGCACCCTTAAGCGAAGATTCAGAGAAAAGAATACCATTGTTTGCAACAATGCCTACTTTTTGACCATGAATGTGGGCAAAACCACACACGAGGGTGGTTCCGTATCGAGCCTTGAATTCATGGAACCTTGAGCCATCAACGATCCGTGCAATGATTTCCTTGATGTCAACAGGTGTTCTGTTGTCGCTTGGAATGAGACCGAGCAGGTCTTCAACATCGTGGGCTGGCGCCTCAACTGGAACGGTTGGCATTGGTGCCAGCTCCTGTGGCCCAATGTTCTCGACGACGTTTCGAACCATGCGCAACGCTTCTGGTTCATCTTCAGCAAAATGGTCGGCAACACCTGATTGCACAGTATGGACTTCCGCTCCACCGAGGTCTTCCGCAGAGACCTCTTCACCAGTTGCTGCCTTCACCAAAGGAGGCCCGGCAAGGAAGATGGTTCCGTTTCCTTTGACGATGATTGATTCGTCGGACATAGCAGGCACATAAGCACCTCCAGCCGTGCACGAACCAAGAACGGCTGCGATTTGAGGGATTTTGTCGCCTGACATTCGAGCTTGGTTTCTGAAAATACGCCCAAAATGGCCAATATCAGGGAACACTTCGTCTTGCATTGGCAAGAAGGCACCGCCTGAGTCCACAAGGTAGATGCATGGAAGGTTGTTTTCATGAGCAATCGTTTGAGCACGAATGTGCTTTTTCACGGTCATTGGGTAATATGAGCCACCTTTGACGGTTGCATCATTGGCGACAAAGAGGCACTCTCTTCCGTGCACCATGCCGACGCCGGTCACGATGCCTGCTGAGTGGGCGCGCCCATCGTACAACTCGTATGCAGCGAGGGGTGAGAATTCGAGGAAAGCGGTGCCAGGATCGATGATCCGTTCAATACGCTCCCGGGCGAGCATTTTTCCTCTGCTGCGGTGGCGTTCGACATACTTTCCACCGCCGCCCATTGAAGCAACATTGAGACGTTCACGCAAGGTTTCAATCAACCCGAGGTTGAAGGATTTGCGTTCTGAAAACTCAGGGTCTGCTCGATTCACTCGTGTTGGCAATCGGTCCATGTCCACCCCTCGTTCTATGGCAGGTGGGGGCGACATTTAACCCTATTACAAGGCGTCAAAGACCCGTCATACACCAAGCGTCAATCGCCCGATGTCCCGAAGACCGGGCGCAAGACCGACAATCAACACTGCGAGCACAATCAAAAGTCGGAGATGCCGTTGGCGTTGTTCGACCTTCATTTCTGAGAACAACCAAACGATAGCCCCAATCAGACCGACCTTCACAAGCGTGAAAAGCCATGCTCCCTCGCCGTATTCGATCCCAAAGGAGTCATTCAAGCGGCCTCCGAATTGGATGACAGCGTCGCTGACAGGATGTTTTTCACCATACCCAAAGGAATCGATGCCGACCATGGTTGCAAACCCATCACAGAGTTGTCCAAACACCATGGCAAGCACCATTGGCGTAGCAAGCAGGCCTTTCTTTGAAAGCAATTGAACGGGATGATTTGTTGTGAGGTCGCCCGCATTTTCCCAGGTGTCCAAACGAACACCAACAGGAAGCACACCCGCCTCATGACCTGTAAGTTTCAGTTGATGCAAATCTTCGACACCGGCTCTGTACATGAAGAAACACACGACAGCGGGGATGCCCAGCACGACGAAGAGCGGCCATATTGGCGTTGATTCGAGAACTCGTCCACTTTCTTGTGCCCATGGCGTAGCCAAAAATTGAGCCCAGTGACCCAAACCGAGAACGACCGAGGCGGTTCCAAAGGAGAACAGGCCACGGGTGATTGCCGGCCAATGTCGAGTCTTGATGACTGACCACAGAAGCATCCCAAAGGCTGCCAACAGGCCACCCATGGCCCAGACCTGCCCCATTTCATCATGAACGATGTAGGCTGGTTGATACAAAAGACCCCAATGGAACATGAGGGCAATCATAAGCGAAGGAAGAAGCGCTAACCTCACCTTTTGCTCATCACGATCGGTTGTAGCACCATCCCATTTACCTGCCAGCCATTGCGAAAGAATGGCGATGCCAATAAGCCAAGCAGCAAGGTGGAGGTGAATCAATGGAGAGATGAAGAGCACATCCATCTCTGCCGAAAAGAAATCTGCGTCTTCTAAAACGCGCATCACAGGAGCAAGGCAAACCCAAGCAATGAGTGCCAAAGTCATTTTGTCATCGCACGGCACGTTTGCCTTTCGAAACAGTGCCTGGAGAATGATGACGCTCACAAGCATGGAACCTGTGTAGATGGTTGTGTTTTCAGGCGAATAACCTGCATCGCCGGCAGCGCCCGCATCTTTCGTCACCGGATCCCAAACAATTGGCTTGAGCCCCTCGTCCCAGACGGTTTCGTTTGCAAGAACAAGCCCGCTCACCACAGCAGCAATGAGCACAAGAACGGCCCAAAGAGCGATTTTCTCGTACACGGAGTACTCAGCGTCTGGCAACGCAGGTTCTGCGTTTTCAAGATGTTCTTCCAACGCATTGGTCGACATAGGTGAGCCTCGGTGGTCGCTACGAATCGCCCTCAATATGCTTTGGGATGAAGCAATTCAGGCTCAAAGCCCTGCGCTTCACTCTTCTTCTTGAGAGAGTCGAGCAACGAGGTCTGCTTTCTTTCCGCCAACAGGCAGGCCAGCAGCCTTGCATCGTTCTTTCAACTCAGCAACAGAGAGGGAGGAGAGGTCTTCTCCAGCGTCTTGGACATCTTCTTCGTCGTCGGTTGCGCCGAATCCACGAGGTTCGTGGACTTCGATGAACGAAACCTTACCGCATTCAACAGCGTCACGGATGGTGGTAACCAATCGGAACTTGAGCATGGCAGCGTTGGTGTCGAAGAGCATGGTCTGCGGGAGGACGATCATCAAATCATCGCCATCGAAGCTGACTTCGAAGCCACTGTGACCCGTGTTTGCTTGGAGAAGAGCGACCACTTGGTCTTCCTTTCCTTCGACGACATCGACAACGTTGAACGAATACTTGAGCGACTTGCCAGCCATTGGGTGGTTGTAGTCGATTCGAGCTCGCCCTGCTGCGAGGTAGGAGAGGTAGCCTTGGCGGTTACCGATGGTGACTGGTGCACCGATGTAGAGGGAGTTTGGGTCTTGAACAGCACGGATGAGTTTGTCAATGCTGATGGTTTCGATTTGTGAGGCATCTTTTTCGCCGTAGGCGTCTGCAGGTGCGATGACAACTTCGGTTTCCTTGCCTTTCTTTGCTTCGCCGAGTGCTTCTTCGAAGCCTGGAATAAGTTGACCGCCACCAACGACGCACACCATTGGTTCGTAGGTGCGGTTCTCTTGATGGGCATCGTGCTCTTTTGCGACTGCTTCACGGGTGGTCTCGATGAGGTCACCTGTTTCATTGTTGTAGAGTTCATAATCAACGTGGACAATTGTTCCATCTTCCATGGTAATACCTCCCTTTCGGGTAGTCCGGCGACCGTCGCCCCCTTGATAATTCCATTGGCGAGGCAAGCCGTCACTCTTCAGCCTCAATTTCGAGCCCATGGGGGCGCAGGCTGTTGTTTTTGCTCACATCGCCAGCAACGACAATCGCCATACCGATTAACATCGTCGCCCAGCCGAGCCACACTGTGTGGGATGCTGGAAGATCGTAAACCGTGACTCGAACCATTTCCACTGAGGAAAGGTCACCTCCGGTCGTCTGACTCATGAGTCCTGAGGCTTGACTGCCATCAAAAATGAAGACGATATCACCGCTCCATCTCGTGAGTGTGTCGACTTCCGAACGAGCTGTGCCTGTTGAGTCAAACCTCAACATACCCGGTTCAACGGTACCAATGGCATCAGTTGGTGCACCGTTTTCGATTTCGTAAACCGTGATTTGAACGCCGATGTAGCCATCACCAACTTCCAAATCATCCGACTGGGCCACTAAATCCTTGAATTCGTAACCGTAGTTCCCATCAATGATAATTTCATCCTTGATCATCGTGATCCGATGACTGGCATCACCTCGGTCAACGAGAACAGTGGTGTACACGTGTCCAATGAGGAGCAAGATTAGACCAAGATGGACAAGGTGAGCCCCAAAGGGAATTCGGCGGATGAGAGTTCTTACATCGCGACCTTTTCGTTGGACAATCAAAGCCTCTCGAGCCACTGGAATAAAGACCAAAAAGAGCATTGGAAGGACGAGCCATGCCAATGTGCCGCGCACTAAGAAGGAGGATACAATGGTGTTCGAATCCATTCCAAACGCTTCTGGTTTCCACAACGCAAACAACAACGAGAGCGCAAGGGTTCCAAGCACTAACCATGCATTTCTGTTCGAGTCCCCTTTCCGACCGGTGTACATCACCATCGCTGCAGCGAACGCTAAGACAAAGGGAGCACCGTAGACCTCGTGCGCATCAAAGTTCACCGCATCGATGCTCGCCAAGAGAAGGACAAGGGTGAGGACAAGGTAGAGCCCCACAAGAACGACTGAAGCCCAAAGGGCAATTTGAATCTGAGTTTTACGCTCAAACAGTGACATACCTTTGGACTTGGATTCAGCCTCTGGGGCGAACAGCCAAGGTACCACGAACAACAGCATCGTAACACCTGCAGCAAGCACGCTGACCAGTTCTGCCCATGCACCTGCGAGCGCCAACATGACACCACCCGCTGCCCATGGCCAAGCTTTCGTGGCATCCTGTGCAAAGAAGAGGGGGGCAAAGAACAACAGCGCGAGTCCACCATAAAATGCATTTTCTGAGAGAAGCGCAATCCCGATGTAGAACAGAAACAGGACGAAAAATGGCGCATACTGCCGAACTGGGGACGTTTCGCCAAGTCGATCTAAGAACGACTGGTAACGCCATCCCTCATCTGAAGTTTCGTGTGAGGACCGGTTGGACAGCACATCGAGGGCCAATGGAAGAAGCATGAGCATCGGGAACGCAACGCTTGGAACAACGGCGTAGACATCCGCACCTGGCATCAGGCCTTCAAGGCCCTCGATGCTGCCAAGCATGCCAATCAGCGCACCGACCAATGGAATGAGGAACCACCATGCGCCGCCTGTAAAGGAGGATTCGTTGGAGGAAGTTCGTTGATATTGGACCCACAGACCGACCAATAGCAAGAGAAGAATGAGGTATGTCATGACTTCAACACCAGCAAAACCATCTGACTTGAGCAAGACCATTCGAGAAAAGGCATCCGTTGGGGCCTTGCCCTCTTCGGCGGAAACGAACGTATGGACAGATGAAGCCCAAACCCCGCCTGCGCGTGTAACAAGTGTAGCAAATAAAGCCAAACCACCCGCTGCAAGACCTCCGCCAATCCATGCTGCGTCTTTGGCAGCACCTGGACGAGTGCGCATGTGAGAGAGGAATACGAGCGCAAGCCAAGGCAAAAACGATCCTGTTTCAACCGGATCCCACGCCCAGTAGCCACCCCAATCGAGGATCAGATACGCCCACAGCCCGCCTAAGCCGATGCCGAGGGTCGCTACAAACAAACCAGGACGAACCGTTGTCAGCATTCGATCCTTGATGCCAGAAGAGGATTCAAACATCGAAGAAAGTGCGACCGCAGCAGAATGCAAACAAAACGAATAGGCCAGGAAAATCAATGGAGGGTGAATGACCATCAAATCTGTTTGGAGCAATTCATTGAGGCCACGTCCTGCAAAGTACGGCGAGGCTTCTTTGAACGGATCGAGGGTCTGGGCGTTGAGCAACAAAAGTAAACTGAATCCATGAATAAGTCGCAATCGAAGTGCATGTGTCTCGGCCGACTCACCTTTCATTGGATGACGCCAGATGTATGCAAGCAGAGCCATCCACATCACCCAGAGCAGAAGTGGGCCTTCACGTGCAGCCCATGTGGCAGCAAATCGGTACTTGAGAGGAAGGGCAGCGCCACCATAGGCCACCACATGGTGAATGCTCGTGTCATTCACGAGGAAACGGCTTGCTAAGGCAACGAATGGGAGAACCATTAGGGCGTGTAGGCCAACAGACGCAAGTTTCGAGCGTTCATGCAATTGTGGACGGAAAAGAAGCACCGTCGCTGCGAGGAGGGCAAACCAGAGCGTCGCCCCCCACATGGTTGCTGACCAGCGCACATCCTTCAAGGACATTGCTGATTCAGGAAGCGCTTCACCAACCGAAATGCTTCGCTCGTGAATACCCAAACGAAAGCAAGATAGGAATCACTCGCTTCGTCAGAAGGATTGGTTTTCGAACGAGAATTTTCAGACCAATGCCGAGTTTTTGGAACGGTGACATGTTGCCGAGTTCTTCAGGTAGGCACTTGGCCATGATCGACATTTCCTCGTCGGTCAAATCATACAAGGCCGTTTTTCCTTTCAAGATTTTATTGTATGGTGGAAACCGTTTCTTCCACGCTTTTTCATACGCCTGAAGCCTTGCCTCGGACATGTTCCCTTCTGCGAGTGCTTTTGCGATGGTCTGCGCTGCTTCACGGCCCGACCATAGAGCAAGATGGGATCCACCTTCAAACAACGGAGAAGTGAAACCAGCCGCATCGCCGACAAGAATGACGCCATCCGCAACAGTCCTCGTACGTGGGCCGGAAATCGGTATGGTGCCACCAAAGGGTCGGACTTTGACTCCCTCAGCGCGCCACGGTGGGTTCACAGTTGGTTTCCCATCAAGATAGGTGTCTTGAATGAACGAGTTCAGGTACTTGATTGCGCCTTTTTTATCCGTAGTAACAAGGCCCACATTTGCTCGTCCACCCTCTTTAGGAATCATCCAAACATAGCCGTGCGGTGAATACTTCGGCCACAAGTAAAAATCAAGATAGCCATCATTGGGGACATCAAGCATTTCGTACTGGAAGCCTGCGATGACTTCGACTTCTGTACCCATGTCCAGAAGTTTCGAAGCTGCTCCAGTCACACCAGAGGCATCGATGACGGCTTTGCACTCAATTGGGAAGCCATCTCCCTTGCCATCAATTTTCCAATTGGAAAATTTATTTTCGCTATTGTAAACTCGCTCCATCGAGGTGACTTTGTGGTGAAGGAGAAGCGTTGCTCCTTCCTTTTCGGCTTCGTCACAGAGCCATCGCTCAAAGAGGTGCTTTTCCAGAACATACCCTTTCTCAGTGAGCAATTTCTCAGTTCCGTCGGGAAAAATCACACGGATTCCAGTGACATCAAGCGCTTTGACATGGTCGGGAATTTCCAAGTCGAGGTTTTCAATCGCAATGTGACTCAAGCATTCACCGCAGTGAACGGGTGTACCAACTTCAGGATCTGCTTCGACGATGATTGTTTTCAATCCGGCCCTCGAAGTGTGCAATCCTGCGGAACCTCCACCGGGACCTGCGCCGATGATGAGGACATCACACTGTTGTGCTGCTTCGCCCATGGATAACTTCAATCGATGGAAGCACATGAAGCAAGCGGTCATTCCGCTTGCTCATCATCGACGTACCGAGCAACGAAGACTGCTGCAAAAGCAGTCACTAAGATGCTGCTAACGAGGGAAATTGCAGGGGTATCTTCGGAAGCAACCACTTCTGTCTCTTCTTCGACCACTTCCACCGGAGCAGCCTCGACGATCACTGTGCCAACCATGCCCGCACTGGCGTGCGGTTCGCAGACAAAGGTGTGAGTTCCTGCTGTACCAGGCTCGAACACAAACCTGTAGTCGACATCTCGTGCAGGTTCGCCAGAATCAAACAACCCGTCGTCGGCCACGGCGTTGTGGGGGAGCGCTTGACCAGCCCACATGAAACGAACCGCTTGGCCCTCAGTGACCGTAACTTCCGATGGGTTGAATCGCAAATTTGTGCTGTCCACTGTCACGATGACATCGGAATCTTCTGCGGCCACTGTTTGAGACGAGCATGCAAGAAGCGCCGAGACTAAGAGGAGCATGAGTGCTTTTTGCATGGTTGAAGGTGAGGCATACTCCCTTTGAATGCATGTATCGAGCCAACAAGGGATGGCATCAAACAACACAGGAAAATACGACGGTTCAAATGAAGGCCGCCCCAGCGTCGAATGTGGCGTGGCGAACATCGAAGCGGTGGCTCGAGCATCTCGAGCAACGAGGGGAAGTGCTCCGCATCGCCCGGCCAGTGGATGTGCAGTTCGAAGCCGGAGCTATTGCTGACCTCCTCGTCAAGAACGATGGTCCAGCCGTTGTCTTTGAGCAGCCTCGCCTTCCCGACGGAACCATCTCGGACATACCACTCGCCATGAACCTCTTTGGGGATCAAGACAGAACCATGCGCGCCCTCGGCGCCACACATGAAACCGAAATCGGCGATCGCATGGTTGCGATGATGAAGCCTGACATTGGACTCTACATGAGAAAGCCATGGAAAGCCCTGCCTCTACTGCGAGACGCACTTGCCATGCCACCGAAAAAGAAGCGCAAGGGAAACTCCCAGCGTGTTCGACTGCCAACCGATTTGACTCGCCTCCCAATCCCAACCACGTGGCCAAAAGACGGCGGACCGTTTGTTACGCTGCCGCTCGTTGTCACGAAGAATCCCAAGAACGGAGAACACAATCTTGGCATGTATCGAGCACAAGTGTTCGGGCCAAAAGAAATCGGGCTTCATTGGCAGATTCACAAACACGGTGCAGAACATGCTGAGGCGGCGAAGGCGTCTGGAAAAGAAGTCCGCATGCCGGTTGCCATCTGCATGGGTGGACCCCCAGAGTTGATCTTCTCTGCGATTTCACCACTCCCAGACAACCTCAGTGAGTACCAGTTCGCTGGCATCTTGGGTCGAAAGTCGCTCCCAATCACCAAAGCGCTCACGCAGGACCTCATGGTTCCCGCCGAGGCCGATATTGTGATTGAAGGCTACTGCATCCCTGGCGAAACACGGCTCGAAGGGCCGTTTGGCGACCACTTTGGATTCTATTCACTCACGGGACAATACCCTGTGATGCACGTCACGGCCATCACCTGTCGAAAGGACGCCATGCTTGCAGCGACCATTGTTGGCCTTCCACCAATGGAAGACGGCCACCTCGGCGAAGCGATTGGTCGACAATTCTCTCCCGTGCTCAACTTCCAACATCGCGATGTGAACAGTGTTCACCTCCCAATGGAAACCGGATTCCACAACCTCGCCATTGTTGCCTCTAAACAACGATACCCCCGCCAAGGCAGAAAAACAGCGATTGGTCTGCTTGGTGCAGGACAAATGATGTTCCTGAAAACCATGATAGCAATCGATCCTGATCAAAATCCAAAGGACCTCGAACGCCTCCTCGACTCGTTGAACGACAAAGTCGACATCAAAACAGATGTGATTGTTCTCGACGGGATGGTTGCCGACTCACTTGAAGCCGCCAGCCCGTACGAAAATGTCCACAGCAAGGTGCTCATCGACGCAACGACGCTGCCTGCTGCCGACCCCCGCTCCCCTAACCCTCCACTCGAAGGCTCGTTCAGACAAGAGGTCCCGGCTTGGAGGCAAGGCGAAGCCGAGGCCCCAGCGTTCGAAGGACTGGATCGTGTTCTCGCTCTGGATGAGGTCATCGACGCACGAATGCTCCGAGGGAGCATCATGGTTGTCACCATTGATGTTGAGGGGACCCCCACTCCAGAAGACGGTTCAGAGACCTCGAATGACGAGGCAGAAGGAGCACGCCAGGATAAGATTAACCAATTGAGAAATTCAATTTGGCAATTGGACAACGATTCCTCACTTCGATGGCTTTTCATCACCAACAATGACATGGACTTGCATTGCGCGAAAGCCCGCCGTCGATTGTTGTGGCAACTCACCTCTCGATTCGATGTGGGGCGCGGCCTCACTTTCGATGATGAACGAGCGCGGTTGTGCTGGGACGCAACGACACCCATTCCATCTGAGCAACACGGCGTTCGAAGGTGGCCGTCGATCACACTCCATAGCCAAGAAACATTGGAAAAGGTGGCGAAGCACCCGGAACTTGCTAAGTACCAATGGCCGCCCCATCTTTCCTTTGGAGGCAAGGCTTGATGGATGTAAAACAAGTTCTTTCCTTCATCAAAATCGAACACACGTTGTTCTCATTGCCGTTTGTTCTCATCGGCTACATTCTCGCTCACAATGAGTTCGTCGCCACCGATACAAGCGGTGCATTTTCTTGGATTGCTGCTGATTTACTATGGATTCTCCTCGCTGCCATCGGTGCAAGGGGGCTCGCCATGGGCCTCAACCGAATCATTGACCGCAAGGTCGATGCCGATAACCCACGCACTGCTGGGCGTCACTTGGCCTCAGGCTCCATGTCCATGCGAACGGCATGGGCGCTCTGCGGAGTGTTTCTTGTCATGCTCCTTGGGAGTGCTGCGATGCTCAACGAAGTCGCATTGTTCATGGCATGGCTACCTGTTTCCGTATTCGTTGTCTATCCATTCCTCAAGCGTTACACATGGCTCTGCCATTTCTGGCTTGGCCTATGCCTCGGACTTGCCCCTGCAGGCGCATGGGTGGCGATCGCAGCTGACAGCCTGGGTTGGGCCGCTCTTACGGACGCTGGATGGTACCCAAGCATTTTTTTCATCGCTTTGGGCGTTGCATTGTGGATTGCAGCGTTTGACCTCAACTACGCACGTATGGACATTCAGAGCGACCGGGCGAATGGAATCAAGTCGTTCCCATCCCGTTTCGGTGATGCTGTAACCACCCGCACGTCCGTCCAGCTTTCGCTTGCGTGGTTCGCTTGCTTTGCCATTTCGAATCCAATGTCCGAAGCCTACTTCCTCGCAGCGTCTGGAGCAATGGCGATTGTGAACATTGTTGTGATCCTCCGCATGGAGCGATGGGTCGATTTCCAAACAACCCTCTTTCGGGCTTCGATGCTCACAGGGTGGGTTTTGTTGGCAGCCATCATCGCCATGGACCCGTCACAAATAGCGGCATAAATGCGAGCGGGAACATCCTGCAATGTTCAAAGGCCGGGTGGCTTGAGAGAAGCCCATGAACCCAATGGTTGCATCCCTGCTTGAATTCAACAAAGCCTTCGAAATACCGAAACTTGACGCTCCGGGTCTAAGCCCCGAAGACATGATTGAGTTGCGAATCAAACTCCTTCGAGAAGAAGTTGAAGAATACGCTGAAGCGGCAAGAGCAGGCGACATGGTCGAAGTGCTCGACGCCCTTGCAGACATCGGCTACATTCTCGCTGGAACGATCATCAACCACGGCATGCAGCACATCTACGATGATGCGTTTAACGAGGTTCACCGTTCAAACATGGCGAAATTGGTCGATGGAAAGGTCATCCGCAGAGAAGACGGAAAGGTGCTCAAGCCTGAAGGCTGGCAGCCACCGCAACTCGCTCAATTCCTCGAAGAGTAATCTTCAGCCTCTCGGCACTTGTCGCCGTAACCGGAGCACATTGACCCTGCTTGCGCAAGGCCAACGCACCTCGATGTGTTCACCGTCAGACAGGTTCACTCGTTCTTGCGAACAAGGAGTGCTGCACCGAGCATCGAGATGATACCGAGTGCTGCTGTGAATCCTGGGAGAACGACTTCAGGGTTCTCATCGGCGTAGGCCATGCCCTTTGCCAATCGAACTGCGTTCCAGTCTTCCGTGGTTTCAAGGTCCTCAGAGATCATGAACATGTCCCCATTGGTGAGTGTACCGCTTTCATCAGCGTCAATGAACTCAACGCCAACAACGTTGCCTGCTGCAATGTCAACAAACGACCAGCGTTCAACATCGTCGCCACAGTCTTCGGCAACGCTAAGTTCGCCTTCAGCGCCATCAAATGTGTTAAAGGAGTCGCACATCGAAAGAACGAGGTCCATACCGTCTGCGCTAGTTGCGTCAGTGAGTGAGCCTCCGTTCCATTCAATGAGTTCGCCAGCAGCCATGCCGACTGCTCCAACCATGTAATCGCCGTAGCCGTGACCTTCGCCAAGGCCTTCATCTGATCCGTCTTCACAATCATCGTAGTCGTCGTTGACCCATTCCATTGGAACGGAATCGGAGCCATCAGCACAATAGAAAACATTCGTATCTTGTCCTTCCTCGTAGTCAGGCTCATCCTCACCTTCTGCACAATCCATGTTGTCATCGCTCACCATGTCAAGGGTGATCGTGGTCCCATCATTGCAATCGAAGTTTGAAGTAAGGACTTCGTCAGATCCGTCCATACAGTCTGCGTATCCATCAGAGACCGATGAAAGAGAAATTTCTTCGGCCCCATCGGCGCACATCCAATAGCTCACTTCTTCTTCCTCGTAATCTGGCTCATCTTCTTCATCAGCGCAATCATAAGCACCGTCGTTGAGGAGAGCGAAATCGATGATTGTTCCATCGTTGCACTCAAAGGTAGCCGATTGGATTGCCTCGCCATCAAAGCCAACAGCGAATGGCGGTGCAGCCTCTTCGAGGGTCATGTCGATCGTGAGGTCGTAGCCACCGGTTCCGGCGACGTAGGACACGGTCATAATGTCCCCATCATCCATTTCTTCGAATTCCATTGATGTAATCGACATATCAGGTGAAATTGTCACTGTCATGATTTCATCTTCTAGAGAATCGGGTTCGATTGTGGTTAAGGTGACAATCATGCCGCCATCATCTTGCATCTCACCGGACCAAGTACCGTCTGGCATTGTCTCGACACAGGCCCAGAATCCAGCATCATCATAGACACAGTCTGTGAAGGCTGCATCCCAATCAATCTCATCGGAGGCATCAGTACAGTCTGCATAACCGTCAAAATGCCAGCTTAGCGGGATTGTTTCACCATCAAAGCATGTGAATTCGCTTGATTCCTGAGCGTCGGACTCATCGGAGTAATCCTGGCAGAAGTAGTATCCAGCGTTGACATATCGGAGCGGAATTATATCGCTTCCATCAGCACACTCGTATGTGTATGATTCGTCTTCATCGCCATCGCAGTCGTTGTCGCCGTTGTTAACCATGGAGAATGCGATTTCAGTTCCGTCATCGCACGTAAAGACACTGACTTCTTCGCCCATGTCATACTGTGCTTCGTCTTCACCGCCTTGACAATCGTTGTAGTCGTCGTTGAGCCAACTCATGTAGATCTCTTCGCCATCGTCACAAATGAACAACGATGTTTCTTGGTCACTTCCATAAGGTTCGTCTTCGCCATAATCGCAATCGTAATTTCCATCATTCACGAGCGAGAGAGCGATTGTTCCACCAGAATACCAGCAGTCAAAGGTCGATAGTTCCTGTTGGGTGATTGGGTCGTATGATGGCTCATCATCGCCGTCTCGGCAGTCTTCTGTACCGTCGTTGACCAAAGACAGTGCGATGGTTTCGCCATCAGCGCATTCAAATTCGCTTGATTCGACGTATTCTTCAACTGGTTCGTCTTCACCGTTTGCACAGTCTTCTGCGCCATCATTGGCGAGTGAGAAGTAGATTTGACTGCCATCCTCACAATCGAACATCGAAGTTTCTGTCATGTCGTATGCTGGTTCGTCAGATGCGTCCTCACAGTCTTGGTATTCATCATTGACTTCTGAGAGATCAATGGTATCGGAACCATCGGCGCAATCGAAGGAGGAGGTCTCTTCTTCCCCGATGTATGGCTCGTCCTCGCCGTAAGTGCAATCATTCATACCATCGTTCACATACGAGAATGGGATGATGTCTCCAGTGTATTCGCATTCGAAGGTGGAAGTTTCGTCGCCATTTTCGTCAAAGGTTGCCTCGTCTTCACCATCAGCACAGTCTTCTGTGCCATCGTTGACTTGTGAGAGGTAAATGTATGACATTCCATCGTCGCAATCGAAGTACGTCTGTTCGGTTTCTTCATAGGTTGGCTCATCATCTGCATCCATGCAGTCTTCAACCCCGTCGTTGACTTGAGAAAGGTAAATTTCACTGCCATCCATGCAGTCAAAGGTTGAAATTTCTGTCGTGTCATACATCGGCTCATCAGATTCGTCGTTGCAGTCTGCGCCGCCATCGTTTGCGTACAAGAAGGTCACATAGGAGCCATCAGCACACTGGAAAATCTTAAACTCGTCAGATCCATCTGCACAATCATCCTCTCCGTTGTTGACATGCATGAGGCCGATTGTTTCGCCGCTCAAGCAGGTGTATGAGTAAGTCTCTGAGAATTGTAGCTCGTCGGAACCATCAGGGCAGTCTTCAGTTCCGTCGTTGATTTCACTGCTCATGACGGTTGTTCCGTCAGCGCATGTGTACTGGTGGAGCGTTTCTGTAGCACTGTCAGGGTTGCCTTCAGTGAAGTAGTCCGAGTCGGAGCAGACCCATGAGTTGTCAGCGAGTTGTTCGCAGTGCATCCATTCTGGTTGATCCATGAACGGGTTTGCCATGTACTGGTGGTAAATGAGGACTTGATCGTCCATGACGAATTGTTCGCCGGTGTCTTCATCTTCTTCCACGACAACATATTGCTCCAGTTGAACCGTTCCGCTCGAGTAAAGGTAGGTGATGTTGAGCATTTCTTCGCCATCAGGATTGGAAAACACTTGATTTATCAGGATTGAATCTTGGGCCGGTGCGGAAATCACGAGCATACTTGTCAAGATGTCAGCAACGCCGTCGCCGTCCATATCCTCGCTAGAGGATTCTAATGAGTGCCATGTCTCGTTTGATATGAAATTCATCATCATTTCAAAGACATCTTCAGCATCCATGCATGATCCATCATCGAGGTTTGCCTCGACATCAAAGTTGAACGATGCGGTGTCGGTGCAGCCGGGGACATCTTCGTGCTTGCTTGGGTCACGTGGGTACATGTCATCGGCGTTTGCAGTTCCGTCGCCATCCATGTCATCATCCAAAGCGTCACAAATTGTGTCGTTGTCGAGGTCAGCAGGGATGCTTGTTGCATCGAGTGGATCTGAGCCACATTGTGTCTCTTCATCATCGGAGTAGGTGTCGGCATCGTCGTCAGTCGAGACTGCGTCGCAGATACCGTCGCCGTTTGCATCAACCGGCATGAGGGTTGCAACAAGGGAGTTGCTGCCACAAGCGGTTTCGTCAACATCAGACCAGCCGTCGTTGTCGTCATCGAGGTCTTCAGTGAGGGTTGATTCACCTGTGAGCGTGTTTGGCATGCCGTCACCATCTGTGTCGGTGGCTGCACTGGCGTCCCGGGGGAAAGCATCAGCATCGTTGAACACTGTGTCACCATCGATATCGAAGTCGTACTCATCGCATTCGAAGTCGCCATCGAGATCGTCTGGGAAGGAAGTTGCATTGAGCGGGTCTGTTCCACAGGTTGTTTCCATCGAGTCAAGGAAACCATCGTTGTCGTCGTCCATGTCCGCTACGAGCGGTGGGGTGGACGTCGATTCGCCGTCAAGTTGGTCTGGCAATCCGTCGCCATCGGTGTCGAAGTACGCTGCGTCGTCATCAGGGAACATATCGTTCTCGTCGATTTTTTCAGCATCTTCGTCGGCCATGCCGAGGCATCCGGAGAGCAACAGCATCAAAGTCAGTAACAGGGTCTGTACCTTCATGGGGTTTTGGCGTACCCCTTCCCATAAGAAGGTTGACCCGACGGACGAGGCTGAAAGGGTCACTGCTATCGATAGTTAATTTCGATGAGTGAGGTTATTTGGGTGAGCCCTTTCCCTCAAGCATGACGCGTCCCGTGGCACTGATTACTGGCGGAGGTCGAGGGATTGGCGCCGCAACTGCCAAACGACTTGCTGCGGATGGTTATGATGTTCTTCTGACATACAACACCTCTTCCAAACCAGCAGAAATGGTCGTTGACGAAATTCGTGAACGAGGTGATGACGCGTTGGCAGTCAAGGTTGATTGTGCAAACACGGGCGAAGTTGGTTTGCTTGGCATCCACCCATGGATGGCCCGCGGCATCGATGTGCTGGTTCTCAACCACGGCGCATACGACCGAGTTGCCGCCTCAGACATGAGCATGGAGGACTTGCGCAGGACCATGTTGGTCAACTTTGAAGGCGCTGTCGCTGTGTGGAAAGCAGTGCAAGTTCATCTGACACCGCACGCCCGAATCGTGGCAGTCGGTTCTCAGCTCGGAACCCGTGGCTCACCCCACGGAGCGGATTATTCAGCATCGAAAGCCGCTCTCGCCACCTGGGCTCGATCGCTGGCCCAAGCTGTTGGGCCTGAAGGGAAACGTGTCAATATCCTCGCGCCAGGTTTCGTCGACACTGACATCCTCGCCAAGGATACACCCGAAAAGAGAAAAGAACGTGAACTGCAAGTACCTCTAAAACGCGTAGGGACGCCTGAAGACATGGCACACACAATTTCGTTCTTAGTGGGCAATAATTCGAGTTATATTACCGGCGCAATCATCCATGTGAATGGTGGACTCTATCTCCCGTAGGCCATTTCAACAGCCTTGTATAGGGTCCTCACGAGCGGCTACCGAAGGAGGCGTCAAACATGGTGAACGATTGGGACGATGACGGCGCGTTTGAGGAACTCGCCAACCTCCCAATCGAGGATGCCGATCTCGAAGAGCGAGACCCTTTCGATCTCTCCCGTGCCCTCGAAGGGGCGGCGCTTGAACACCTTCATCCAGATGTGAAGCGGATGGTTTTGCATTCTAAATTCGAGCCGTCCGGCGACCAGCCTAAAGCAATTGAAAAATTGATTTCTCAATTGGAAAATGGACAGGAACGATGTGTCCTTCTTGGCGTTACTGGAAGCGGCAAGACATACGCCATGGCGCAAGTGATCCAGAAGCTCAACATTCCAACACTCATCATCAGCCACAACAAGACGCTCGCTCGACAATTGTACCATGAAATGGCCGGCTATTTTCCCGAAAATGCGGTTGATTACTATGTATCTCACTACGACTACTACCAACCAGAGGCCTACCTGGCCAAACGAGACATGTACATCGAAAAGGAACTGTCTGTGAATGAAAGAATCGAACAAGAACGCTTCGCCACCATCGCCTCATTGGTCACCCGCCCGGATTGCGTGATTGTGTCCTCCGTCTCCTGCATCTATGGATTAAATCCACCCGAAACATTTCTCGAATACCACGTGAGGGTGCACGTTGGCCAAGAAATCGAAACAAGCGATCTTCTTCGTGAATTAATCACCTTGCAATACAAGCGCACGACCACCGATTTGTCTCGAGGCGACTGCAGGGTACGCGGCGAAGTTGTGGACGTATGGATGCCGAGCAGGGACGATCCATTACGAATTCAGTTCGATTTCAACGGCATCACCAAGGTCTCCGTCTGTGACCCAGTGAGTTGGGATGTGCTCGATGAGTTGGATGAGGCGTGGATTCATCCGAAGGAATTCTACATGACGAGCCCTGAGCGCCTTGAGGCTGCACTTGTTTCAATCGAAGACGAATTGGATGACCGTGTGGCCCACTTTGCGAGCCAAGGAAAGGAACTTGAACGGCACAGAATCGATCAACGAACACGGTACGACTTGGAAATGATTCGCGAGATTGGACACTGTCAATCAATCGAAAATTATTCACTCCATTTCGATGGGAGAGAACGAGGTCAGCGACCTCATTGCCTTCTGGACTTTTTTGCGGCTTGTGCGAAGCAATTCCATGGCGACCCATCGAAATTCTTGGTCATCATGGACGAATCTCACGTTACGCTGCCGCAAGTTGGAGGCATGTACTACGGTGACCGATCTCGAAAAGAAAGCCTCATTGATTTTGGCTTCCGATTGCCTACAGCAGCTGACAACAGGCCATTGAAAATTCCTGAATTTCAAAAATTAGTGCCGCAGATGGTTTATGTTTCTGCGACACCCGGCGAACGGGAATTACGCCATCTGTGCGAGTTGACCAATCAACCACTTCCAAAGGGCCTTCTTCACGCACAATCCGGCGGTGGCGCTGGACCGAGAGATATCGAAAAGAAGCACCCAGACAGTGAATCCCTGTACCATATGGTCCAACACATCGATGGCATTGCAAAGATGGAAATTCGGCCAACAGGGTTGCTCGATCCAGAAATTGAAGTTCGACCGACAAGTGGCCAGATGGCAGATTTGCTCAGCGAAATCAACGCTGGGGTCGAAAACGGCGAACGAACGCTGGTCACCGTCCTTACAATCAAGTTCGCAGAAGAGGTCGCACAGTACCTCAACAGAATGGGCGTTAAAGCGCACCATCTCCACTCAGAAATCGACACCATTGAACGAACCGAGATCATCAATGCCTTGCGAATCGGCCACATCGATGTGATTGTGGGCATCAATTTGCTCCGAGAAGGACTTGATTTGCCGGAAGTGAGCCTTGTTGCAATCTTTGACGCTGACCGCCAGGGCTTCCTGAGAAATGAACGAAGCCTGCTCCAAACAATTGGCCGTGCTGCCCGGAACCTCAATGGCCATGTCATCCTCTATGCCGATAGTATGTCGCAAGCGATGAAAGCGGCCATTACCCAAACACTGGAGCGGCGTGAACGACAACAAGCATACAATGAAGCAAACAACATCACACCAAGAAGCATCGTCAAAGAACTCCCCAAGATGAATTCAGATTTGGATGACCTCATCGCGGGCACCTCAAGTTCCAAAGATGGTTCACGCCGGCTTGTGGCCAAAAAGGGCGGTCGCAAGGAAGGCGATTGGGCGCAGCGCCTCAACTTGGGCGCAGGCGCTTGGGCATCAGGAGCCGGTCAAGATGGCACAAGTGGCGCACAATCCAATAATTCAATTGGAAATTCAAATATTCAATTGGCATATGACGAACCATCGGACGCCCGTAACCTCTCACCAGCCCAAATAGACGATTTGCTCAAAGAACTCAAATCTGCAATGCAGGTTGCTGCAAAGAACTTGGATTTCGAAGAAGCAGCAAGGCTCAGGGATCGAATTTTCGAGCTTGAACAATTGTGAACACACCCTACGGGTGTGCATTAAGTGAGTGTGGGCAGGTTCATGTGCAGGTGGCGGGTGGACATCGCATGGCGATTCAACCAGATGAATTCGATATCCCCGTCGTGGACTATGCCTTCCAAGATGTCACGTCGCCACAGTCCCTGATTGACCAAATGGCGACTGCAGGCGGATTTACCGCCACAAAACTGGCCATGGCACGTGATATCCTCCGAGACATGAAGGCAGAACTTGATGCAGTTGATGGCGATGCTGCGAAAGTATGCAACTGGCTCTCCTTCCCCGCTTGCCTGTGCGCCACTGGAACCCGTGGTTTCTTTGTCGAGGCCATTAAGCGCCAAATGTTCAATGTCGTTTCAACCACATGTGGCATGCTCGATCACGACATCGCCCGCTCCCACAAGCACTACTACCATGGCGCCTTCGAACTCGACGATATTGAACTCGGAGAACATTCCCTGATGCGCCTTGGCAACGTAATCGTTCCAAATTCATCTTACGGAGAAATCATCGAAGAAGTGCTTACACCTGTGCTGGAAGAAATGTACCAAGATCGCTTGAAAGAAACTGGGAAGACCGGGGCTGATGCATGGCTTGGCTTCGGCTCTATCCATCTCGTCTGGGAACTTGGCAAGCGTATTGGCACCCCAGATTCGTTAATCTACTGGGCCTACAAGCACCAAATCCCAATCGTGATCCCAGGCATCACGGACGGCTCGATTGGAGCACAATTGTTCATGCTGCGACAAAAACACCGTGATTTCCACATCGATACACTTGCAGATGAACAAGTCATGAGCGACATGACATGGGACGTCGATGTCTCGAACGCATTGATGGTGGGAGGAGGGATCTCCAAGCACCACGTCATTTGGTGGAATCAATACCGGGGTGGGCTCGACGCTGCGGTCTACATTACAACTGCCCCAGAACACGACGGGAGCCTTAGCGGAGCCCGACTCAGAGAGGCAATTTCGTGGGGTAAAATGCGACCAGAGGCACCGAACGTGTGCGTTGAGGGAGATGCAAGCGTCTTGCTGCCGTTGTTGGGTTCTGACTTGTTTCAAGGAGGCGACGAACAATGAGAAACAAACCAATGGCGTTGCTTCTTGTCGCATTGATGGGTCTTATGCCCCTCGCTGGATGTTTTGGCGCAAATGAAACCACTGACTTGACTGAGGAAGAAAACGAATTGTTCCCGTTCGAAGATTGGCTCAACGGCACCACATGGTACCACTATCCCGGTGGTATTGATGCCATGAACAACACTTCTGCTCTTACTGGTGAAAACATTCCATTCTACAGTCAAGGCACTTACTATGCGACTGGCTATTCAACTTTTGAACCCACAATGGGCATCACTTCTACAGACAACATCTACTTCACGAGTTACGGCAACGGACCTGCTGGCTCAACAGCGATTGTCCAATGCAGCAACATGATTGAAATGACGAGCCTCAGTGACTTTTCCTGTCAAAATGTGTACGGGCCATTCCTGCCTGTTGCGAATTCAAATGACCCATATGTGTATGTGGACCCATGGACCGACCGAATCATGAAATTCGACATGCACGCGCTTGGCGGCATGACCGTTGAATGGTCTGATGATGAAGGCGACTCATGGGTCGGGCCGTCGGTTGCGACTGGATATTCTGTACAAGATCACCAAACCATTGCTTCATCGCCTTATGGAGGGATTTTTCACGAAACGCTCTGGGTGTTCTGTATCAATGGAAACTACCCCGCACCATTGTGCTCTGCGAGTCAAGATGGAGGATTGACATGGGGACCCGAACTTCCCGGCGCACCAGTTGATTGCCAAAGCGGTGGTCTCTCTGCCCACATCATCGGAGCAGAAAACGGTAATTTCTACCGAGGGCAGATTGGATGTGATGGAACTGGGTATTCGATGTACAAAACAGACGATGGGGCAATCACCTGGACCGAACACGTGCTTCCAACCGAAGCCTCTGGGACCGCAGACACATGGAACGCTGAGGAGGCTCAAGTCGACACAGACAGTGAAAGCAATGTCTACGCAATGTGGATGGGCAATGACAACATGCCTTATTTCTCGTACTCAGTTGACGATGCGAACACATGGTCAGAAGCCATTATGGTTGGCCCTAACCACCTTGAAGGAACTGGTTTCCCTGTGGTCATCGCCGGCGATCCTGGAAAGGTTGCCTTTGGCTACATCGGGACTGAAGGTGACGGTGTTTGGCATGGTTACATCTCGGTCATTACCGATGCATTTAGCCCATCTCCATTGATCACAACCGTGCAGGTCAACGCACCAGACGACCCACTTGACAACGCAAGCCCAACATGTGGCTATGAGCGATGTGGAGGGTTCGGTGATTTCATCGATATGCAAATTGACGCATACGGTCGACCTTGGCTTTCTCTATCGCACAACCCAAACGGTGACACGGGTATTATGGCGACGTTAGTAAACGGCCCTACCTTGTTTGGGAATGTCACAAGCCTTTCGCCGCTTCCCATCGGCGGGACACAGACCTTAGCGTGAATCCTCGAGCATGTGAGCCAAGCAGTGCATAAGCGCAGTACGCACCGGAACGAGCGGGCGCCAGCCATCACCATCTGCAGCATGAAGGGCATCGTGGATTGCTGAGAGATCGGGGCGTTGTTGTCGATTGGCTTCAACGGTAAGTGGGAGCGAATCTGAAACCATGAGGGGTTGCAACTCGATTTTTGGCGTTGGGGCTGCTGTCAGCTCGTCTATCCCGAATGAGCCGCTTTGGCCTGCTGAAGTGCGTCGATACAACATTTGGAATTCTTCGAGGGTTTGTTGTTCGCCCCAACTTCGACGGCCTGACATTTTACTAAGTTCAGGGAAAGGTTGCTCACTGATTAACAATCGAACGAGCGCATCAGCAACGTCAACCTCGCCAACCCACCAATGCTCAGGTCCAACCACTAACTCAGAGGAATGGCCTGCTACAAGTGCATCAAACCATCGAATCAAAGCAGGGGGCATCCAGCCACCTCCAGAATGCATGGGGATCAAATCGTGAACCTCGACATGGGCATCCACCCAATCAAAGCCGACCTCCGCGATGTGTTGAGCGGGCGTCACGAGGACCAGTTCGACCCCATCGACATCGAGACCCACCTGATCATTGTCCCCTGCTGTGAACGGTCCGAAGCCAACCATGACAACACGGTGGCCGAAAGAGAGAGGCTTGGCTTCAGGCGTGAAGATTGAAGCCTCCCCGAAGGCGAGGTCGTTAGCATAGCGTACAACCACGAGATCATGCAACGGAACGTCGAACACGAGATCGGTTGCTGACCGAAGCAAGCGCTCAATCAATCCGAACATCAGCGAAGAGGGTTCGCCTCGAAGATGCACTACGGGGCGAGGAGCCATGCCATTCCCAACCCTCACCCCCACATCAATGAATCGAGGTACGGGTGATAATGAACACATCAGAGTGGCCCAAGTTATGCGCCACTCAACGACGAAAAATCGGCATATTTCCAATTGGAAAATGTTATTTTCAATACAAATACAATTCTGGTAAAGGCAAGGAAATATCGAGCATGACCAAGAGGTTCAGCCACTCAGGATCATGAGGCCGAGCTTCGGCAAATGCACATCGTGATGAAGATTATTTCTCCCTCTCTAATTGAAATATAGATTTTTTTTAGCCTGGAGAGGCAGCATGCAGTGACCTTCAGATCAAAGGGCATGAACGGTGTATCCTAAATGGAATCTCTATTGGAAATAAAATTATACGACATCGGCTAAAATTTTGATTTAAGGTGATTTTCAATTGACTTTCCGATGAATTATACGACAAATGCAATTGGATTTCACTTTGAAATCGGGAAAGAGTATATAGCCCTTCAAGGAAACGAGGGAATAAGTCGGGTGGACCCCGACACAAGGAGATGGGAAAAAATGCCGAACGACAAATATGACATCCAGGAGTTACTCCAAAGGGATGTTTACGTGAATGATAAGAAAGTAGGAACGATTGTGGGTGAACGACACCACCCGAATGAAGCTCGAGTTCGATCGATG
>Ga0206682_10000572_pt1 | contig 39975 bp, 37 predicted proteins | sample M240m12015metaG_FD_155444 | JGI IMG/M metagenome (GOLD analysis project Ga0206682, IMG submission 155444) | Ammonia-oxidizing marine archaeal communities from Monterey Bay, California, United States - M2 40m 12015 | ecosystem: Environmental > Aquatic > Marine > Intertidal zone | place: USA...
AAATCAGCGAGATGCTAGAGTAAGGTTCTTCCACATTTCTTCAGGAACTTCCATAGCAAGTCTTAGACCACCCATAGCACCAAGTCTAACAGGGTCATCTACTACGTGAACATTGACATCTCCTAGGTCGCTTAGTTTGCGCTCAATCATAGCACCAAGGCCTTTTATTCCCGAACCGCCACCAGCTAGAATCATGTTTCTTCTAAATTGGTCATGGTATTCAGGGTTAGAACCGGAAATCAATAGTTTGACATTCTCGACAATAGGGTCAACAATGTCTTCACATGCTTTTTGGATACAATCAGTAATGTCTAGGGTCATTGCTTTACCTTCGATAGAGAAATCTACCATTACAGGTTCATCTGGTGTTGAAGTTCCAACGAATGAATGGTTCTCCTTCCATCTACGAGCCATGTCTTTAGTAATTTGAGCACCGCTATACTTGGATTGAATTTCTTCGATAATTTTTCTGTCGATGTAATCGCCTGCAAACTCTGTGTGCATTTGATCATCAGGACCAGGGATAGTTCCGTAAACTCTGCACAAGTCAGTTGTTCCTGCACCGATGTCAATAACTAGTGTGTGTTCGATCATGTCAAGTGCATAAGCAACAGCGAAAGGCTCAGAGATAATCATTGCAGCATTTACGGTTCCAGCAGCAGCATCAAAGATAGCGGTCTTATCGACATAACTTGCTTCAGCAGGAGCACCGATGACAGCGACAACACGGTCGTATTCTTCTGGGTCTGATAGATTGATTAGATGAGTAATGAAGTGTGCTATGAAATCACGGTCTTCAGGAGTATCCTTGATTACACCATGTTCTAAAGGTCTAAACAGGTTTAGAGCTAGTCTATTTTTCAGTGCTTCTTCACCAAATAGTACATCTCTCTTGAGGAAATTCTTTGCGATCAAATCTTTAGGAGTTCCAATAACAGTAAGTTCTTCTTCTTCGTGACTATCAGAGGAAACCATAACTGAACGAAATGTTCCTAAATCAATTCCTATGTATAATACTTGTTCACCCATTACTCTCGCCATTTTAAGCCATCCCGACTTACCTTATGAAGAATACCTCTATTTAGATTATAAACAATAATCAAAATCTTAACAAAATAATCTAGGGTAATAATCTATAGAATGATGCCGTGGATGGCATACGGCGGTATTTAAAATCTCAACACCACTCTTCGCACTGCTGGCAGTACCAAGTTCCGTACTCAACATATAATTCTGCCATTCCGCCGCAATTTGTACATTCTTTGAGAGTGTTTTCTCCACACATTTCGATGACCATTTGGACATGGTAAGAATCATCAATTCCAATTTGTTGTCTTACTGACCATAGTAATTGATCTTCACTTGGAGATATAATCCCATCTTCAAGAACCAATTCCACCATTCTGCGATAGTCCTCAAAGTCTGTTGAATTTCTTGCATCTAATATGACTCCATTCTTCTCGGCAATAATATCGGTACCTCCAGGGTCATCGACAAATAGAACCAATGATTCTGCTTTCAAATCATCAGAACGTAGTTCAAAAGAAATTCTGTTGCCTTCCACGTGAGCGAATACTAAGTTGGATTTTGAATTGATAATATTCGCTATTGAACGAGCGGTTTCCTCGGAATTATTACCACGTCTCCATCCAAAGCCATCATTAACATCAAAACAATAGAATTCAGTGCCCATTCCTGGATATTCAAGTCTAATTTCTTCACCGCCATCAAAGCCATTTGAGACGACAGTAAGTGAACCCACTTCAGTTGAAACAATATTATCTTCATCGTCGAAGTTAATCATCAATGGTTTTCTCTCTTCTGTAGCGGTGTTAAAATGGCCTTGCATTCCACTCATCCACTTATCTTCAAGACGGGTTAACGATTCTTCTTGTTCTGAGGAAAGGTTTTTTTTGACTCCAAGGACATTAGCAAGACTGCCACTTTCAACATCTCTCTTGAATTGCTCAATCAATTCAGCATCTCTGTGATAAGTTGGTATTTCTATTTCGTTTTTATCTTCGGTGTATTCTGGGTCAGCCCATTCATGTGAACACTTGAGACATCTAAGATATCCAGCCATAGTTGAAGAATCTGATTCTCCTCCACATCTTGGACAGTCGCCTTCTTCGCTGTAACCCAAGTTTTCAACTGCCTCGCGTCGACCCTTGCGCATGCCACCAAATCCGGCCATAAACATCCATTATGCATTCGTAGTATCAATGCTTTGGAAAAAAAAGTTTGTATCATCAATTAAGTTGAACTTTAGTTCCATATCTAATTTGACCTTCTTGTGAATATATTCTTCTTACGACAATTTCTCCAGTCATACCTATTACAGGTTGTATATATTGGTCGTCAGTCAACAAAAATACTCCATAAGTTCCTTCCTCAAAGGAAACATAGACAGTTGAGATTCCATCTAATATCGGTGCACGAATAGAAAATTCTGATGGCGCTCCTGCGGCAGAGAGTTTCGTCCAAGATTCAATTTGACATGTACTGCTTAGTCGAATCTTGGGATTATCGATTACCGAACCTTCATCGTTCAGTTGTCTTGGAGGCCAAATGGTCTTATCATCAAATTGTGCTAATAGGTTAAGTCTAGAGTTTAGACTCTCGGTATATTGTTGGGAAGAAATATATGCTCCCTGTGACACATTTTCTATTGATGTCTCTCTTTCCCATGCAGCATTAATTTGCTCGTATTTTTCAGAGTCAAAATCCATCAAATCAGTTGGCCAAATAACATCGATTGAGTTAGATTTGGAGATAGATAAGGATGCAGTATCATGGCATACTAGATTCCAATGGCCCTCTTTGGATAATTCTTTGATCCCAGTTGCAACTTTCAAAACTTCAACGTCCACTTTTGATTCGTCAATGCAAATACTATCTAGTTCAATGTTCTTGGAATTAATCAAATTTAGAAGAGAAATTGCCAATGTCGTATAGTCGCTATCCGGTCCAAAAACAGGACTATTTTTGATTTGCCAAGGAGAGCAAATGTGAAAGGTTTCACTGTCAAAAGACACCTTATATCCTTGCCAATTTGAAAATTCAAGCATTTCTTTCCCTCCCAAAGATATGGACTGCACATGTTGCTCCTGAACCGCCAACGTTGTGAGTCATTCCAATTTCAGCATCCCTGACCAAACGACTTGGTTCTACAGTTCCTTTCAACTGTTTGAATACTTCAACAGCTTGTCCAGTACCTGTTGCACCTAGCGGGTGTCCTTTTGATTTTAGTCCACCACTTGGGTTAATGCAAACATCTCCTTCATTTCTTCTCCCAAGTCCTTCTCTGGCAAATTTACCACCTTCTCCTCTTCCGGCAAAACCTAAGTCTTCTGTTGCCAGTAACTCTGCAATAGTAAAGCAGTCATGTACTTCGGCTAGGTCTATATCAGAAGGCGATAATCCAGCCATTGAATAAGCAGACCGAGACGCTTTTTGTGTGGCGAGTAATTGCGTAATAGACGGCCTGTCGTGCAGTGCAAGGTTATCTGACGCTGCACCGGACGAGAGTAGCCATAGTGGGTCGTCTGTGAATTCCTTTACGACGTGGTCAGCAGCCAATACGACGCAAGAAGCGCCATCAGATGTAGGGCAGCAATCGTACAGTGTAAGTGGGTCTGCGACCATGAAACCGCTTTTTGCTTTTTCAAATGACACTTCTTTTCTTAGGTGTGCAGCTTGATTTTCAAAACCATGCATGTGATTTTTCACACTGATATTAACCAAATCATCATGTGTTGAATCAAACTCATGGAAATATCGTCTCGCCATCAGTGCATATGTACCAGGGAATGTCAGACCTGCCAGTCTTTCCCATTCTGTATCTCCAGAAACTCCAAGCCAAAACCGCTTTCGTTCTGGTGTTAAATCATTCATTTTCTCGATTCCGCCAGCGACCACTACATCTGCTTGACCACTTTTGATTGCCATCCAAGCGTCTCTAAGGGCAAAACCTGAGGATGCGCAAGCATTCTCTACTCTTCGAACTGAGATTCCTTTCATTGCAGAATGTTCGGTCAGAAGTGCAGCAGTATTTCCTAACTGTGATCCACCAAATGCTACACTTCCAATGAAGGCTTCATCTATTCTACTTGGATGAAAATTTTGGTCGACACTTTCGAAGGCGTTTTTTGCTGCCTCAGCCCACATCCCCTTCAATCCAGAAGCGTGATTGCCGTACTTAGTCTGTCCAGCGCCGATGATGGCAACATCTACCATGACCTGTCCAATACACGGTAGCATTTGATTGAAACGGTTAAATTTAGAATACCAACGTGATTAATAATTTTTGTAATTTGTATGCGCAGGAACTAAGAACAGGTCACTTACCCCCTCACAATATGCTACGACAATGTAGAACACACGGACACTTCAGCGGAACGAACTGTCCAACGTGTAATGATGAGGGGAAGTTCATAATGAGTGATAGAGAGTCAAACTCTCTCGGACGTATTTTAGCGCTAGTACTAAGACACGCTCCTGAAAAATTTAATGTGGAAATGGATATTAATGGATGGGTCAATGTAAGAGAATTGTCAGATTCTATCTCGAAGCAAAGAAGACACTACCATTGGCTTAGAGGATGGCACTTCTCCGCAATTGCAAATGCTGACGAGAAGGGAAGATACCAAGTCGAGGGTGAGATGATTAGAGCAACCTATGGTCACTCCATCGAACTTGAACTAGACTTGCCTACTGACAATATTCCTGAAGGTCTATACTGGCCTTGTGAAGAAGACCAAGTTGAAACAATCATGGAACTAGGAATTACTGCTGGCGACAGAAAGCATGTTCACCTTTCCAAGACTATTGTTAAGGCAATGGAAGCAGGACACGTTAGAATTAGTCGTCCAGCGATCATTGAAGTCGACACTGTTAGGGCTATTGCTGATGGACACACAGTCTACCGTGCTGGTAAAACTGTTTACCTCATCGACGAAGTACCTGGGGATTATCTTTACCGTGTAGAATCCGATGACCCAATTATTACTGAAATAGTAGCACAATGGGAAATCGAAGAAGCGCAAGAAGAAGAGTGATTATTCTTTCTTATTCATTGCCCCACATGCTGGGCAGAAATCCAAGTCACTGTCTAGACTTGCTCCACATGTGTTGCACATAGTATTGCCAAGAACCAACGCTTGTACCTTACTTGCAGGTGGTGGTGCTTCAATATCTGGGTCGCTTGATACTAGGACTAGTGGGTCAATTCCATGAGCGACCAACTCTTTGTAACGATTAGCAAAAATCAAACATTCTTGAATCGATATTTCCAATTGAAGAGTTCTTTCTTCTCTCTCTGTTTTGTCATCGATATTTTCAGCTTCTTCAAGAGATGCTTGCAAGTGACGCATAAATTCGTCCAAGGTTGGTGAATCAGCCATATACACCGGTCTATGCCTTCATTCTTCAATGCTTTCAAAGAGGGGCATCCTCATGAGGATAGTCTTCTTGGGGGTAACATGCGAGACTGTGTTGTCATCAAGTGGGGTGGCAGTCTTATCACAGACAAGGAAAAAATGTGTACTCCAGACAATGAAACCATCGATTCTCTTTCAGGTGTTATGCGCCAATGTCTCGATGATGGGCTGGATATAATACTAGTTCATGGCGCAGGTTCATTTGGTCACTTAAGGGCTAAACATTGGCGGTTGAATGAAGGTCTATTGCCTGCTGAATCATTCACTTCTCAAGATGACTGTAATTCACAAAAAGAAGCGGTCAGTATAGTTCGTAATGAAATGCTTACATTGAACAACTACGTTTCTGAGTCATTGAGTAGATTTCAATTGGTCCCGTCTATCAAACCTCCTCATGAATGGGCGAAAAATACTGGTAGTAGTTTTGATGGAGACATTTCAAAAACCTTTTCTGACTACCAAGACTCTATTTGTGTGACATTTGGAGATGTTGTAGATTGTGAAGGTGAAATGTCGTTTGGGATACTTTCTGGTGATGATTTAGTAGTTCGCCTATGTGAAGAAATACCAAACGTGAAAAGATTAGTTTTTGCAGTAGGTGGTGTTGATGGTATTCTAAAAAGACCGCCTGAATTTGCTAATAGTGGTGATTTGATTAAAAATTGGTCACCTGGGATGAAGTTTGAAGGTCTACATAATACTGAAATCGACGTTACTGGAGGAATAGGATTGAAAGCAGCGAGAGGGGCAGAAGTAGCCAAACTTGGAATTGAAGTTTTAATCGTAAATGGTTCATATCCAGAAAGAGTATTTGATGCATGTACTGGAAAAGAAGTTTTGGGGACAATAATAAGCGCTTGATTTTTTTGTTTAGTACCTAAATATAGGGAACTCTTCATTTATCGAGTCCGAGTGCAAAGACTGGTGATGACTTGACAGGGTATCAGATAGAGGATGTTCCTTCAATGGATATCGATGATGAGTTTAAGCAAATACTCCAAGATTCTAGTGCTGATTTAGAACAAATCAACTTGATGTCTGAGGCTATAATCGGTGTTGATGAATCAGATAACGAGTTACGTGCTGTATCGAAGGTCGAAGCACACCACTCATCAGGAATACTACATCGAGCCTTTAGTGTACTTTTATTCGACAGTAACAATCGTTTGCTGCTACAGAAAAGAGCGTCTCACAAAATGACATTCCCAAATGTTTGGGCTAATTCGTGCTGTTCGCATCCACTTTATTCCGAATCTGAAAGAGAACTCGGCGATGCATTAGGTGTCAAGAGAGCAGCGATTCGTAAACTAAAGCAAGAATTGGGAATTAGTGAGAGTCAAATTCCAATTAGTGATTTTAGTTTCATGACAAAGATGGTTTATTCAAGCAGAATGAATGAAGAGTGGATAGAGAGAGAAATCGACCATATTCTTGTCATCAAGGCAGATGTTGATGTAAACATTAACGAAAATGAAGTTTCAGAAATTAAGTGGGTAAGTCAAGAAGAACTTGAAGCTATGTTGGTTGCTGAAGTTGAAGGCGATGGAGAAATCGCACCATGGTTTAGATGCATTGCATCACGATTGATGACTGAGGAATGGTGGGACGCAATAGGTGATAAAGAGAAGTTAGGTGACCTCTCTGACGACCTTATCCATGATATGGGAGATGTATCGCATATGCTCTCTTATGCTGAAGGTGCTGGTTTGACAGTCTCAATAAAAGAGGTAAAGCCACTTGTTGAGAGAAGGATTTCAGATAGTTTGCGAGCTTCAAAACACTCGACGCTTTCGGATGCAATGATGCATTTAGTTGATGGCGGTGGTAAGCGACTTAGGGCTACCTTGCCATGGCTTGTTTCCAAAGCAGTGGGTGATTCACACTCTGGGCTATTGGATATTGGAGCAGCCATCGAGATAGTTCACAATTTCACTCTTGTTCATGATGATATCATGGATGATGATGACACAAGAAGAGGGCTTAATGCAGTTCATATCGAGTATGGTCTTCCAACAGCAATAAATGCTGGAGATGCAATGCTAGCAATTGCCTTTGAAAGATTGGTTCTGGCAAAAGGATTGGAAAACAAAGACGTAGCGGCAATGGTTAATCGTTTGGCTTGGATGGTTCGAAGAGTTAGCGAAGGTCAACAATTGGACATTGAATTCGAAGATCGAATTGCAGTTTCTGAAGAAGACTATTTTGAGATGATAGAAGGTAAAACTGCTGTAATGTTCTTGACTTGCGCCGAAGTTGGTTCAAGGATGTCTGGTGCAGACGATGAAACGATTCAATGCATGGCTGATTGGGGTCTTGCAGTAGGTTTGTGTTTCCAATTGATGGATGACCTAATCGATGTACTCTCCGATTCAGATACTCTCGGTAAACCAGCAGGTTCTGACTTGTCGCAAGGTAAGCGTACACTAATGGTCATTCATGCACTTTCCCAAGAAGATTCTCCTTCACTATCTGATTTGAAGGCAGTTCTTGGAAAGGGAGATTCAGCAACCCAGCAAGAGATAGACCTTGGACTGAAAGCCTTAGCCGATCTTGGATCTATTGACTATGCTAGGGATAGAGCAGAAATGTATCATTCAAAAGCTCATGCCTGCCTCGATAGATTACCAAACAATCCTGCTCTAAAAGCACTAAGAGAATTAACCGATTACCAGTTAAAGCGTATCAGTTGATTATCTCATACTGTTCATTATTGCGGACAGTTCCCTGTTTCACAACTCTTGCATACCATCTAGTGATTTGCGGGAATTTTTTGTGTGATATTAGGGTAAACTCACCATCAGTGAATGATTGTGAGATCGTCTTGCACGGAGGGGCATCTTGAGTGATTTCAATTTCTAATTCTTCAAACTTCAATACAGTTCCAGGAGATATATCACCAACAACCGAACCATCTATCAAAATATTTTCTCCCGTACTTCCGGGTTTTATCGGGTGTCCTAGTAAATTTAGTTCTTCGATAATACAATTCTGAATCAAGCAAACCGCCTTGTCTTCGCCACCGTGATGCTTTAGGTCATTTTGCTTGTCGCCAAAACAACCAGAACTATCGATAAACAAGCTCTCGACTGGGAGTTTAGGAACTCCACCCTGTGAGACAAAAAGGCCCAATACTGTAGCCTTCATTCTAATCAATCTGAGTAGTATGATTCTGGGTTTGGCTCAGGCTTCAATCCCTTTCTTGTTCTTATGGAACCGACGACCTTGTCAAACAACATTTGTGGAAGAGGTTCGAAACCGAGATTTTCTGTATTCCAGACTGCACGGCCTTGAGAAGCAGCACGGATATCGTTTGAGAAACCAAATGTCTCTGCGATTGGTAGAACACCAACAACAGTAGTAACTTCTCCTTCTGATGGCATATCTTCGATAATACCACGTCTGTTGGTTACTTCACGAGTTACTTGTCCGAGCCAGTCATTTGGAACTGAAACGAATGCTTTTTGCATTGGTTCAAGAATGACTGTACGAGCTCTCATCATTGCACCCTTGATACCATTTCTGACAGCAGGAATTGTTTGAGCAGGTCCACGGTGAATTGCATCTTCGTGAAGTTTTGCATCGACTAGTCTAACGAACATACCTTGGACAGGTTCATCAGCGATAGGTCCTTTGGAACATACTTCATTGAATGCTTCAATAATCAATTCACGAGTTTCGTGCAATCCTTGAATACCCTTTGTGTCGTTAACCAGAACATTGGTTCCATTGATAGCGTAAATCTTTCTCATCAAATCTTTGTCCATTCCGACTGCGCCGAACTTGTTTCCAGTTTCCTTTGCATCGCTAGTACGAATAGTTCCGCTACCTAGTTCTCCTGAACGTAGGGCTTCTACGACTTCAGCAGAAAGTGCTTCTATTTCGAAGTAGAATCTGTTGTGTCGGTTAGGCGACTTACCTTCGAATGCCCTACCGTGATTATTTCCTTCGATACCTTCACGATATACAACAATAGGTGGACTTACCTTTACCTTGATGTTTTGCTCTTCTTCAATACGGTAAACTGTAATTTCAAGGTGAAGTTCTCCCATACCAGCTAGTAATGCTTCTCCAGTTTCTTGGTTTGTAGTTACTTGAAGAGATGCGTCAGCCTTAGCCAGTGAACGTAGAGCATCGATGAACTTTGGAAGGTCCTTCATGCTCTTTGGTTCAACAGCGACTGTAACAACAGGGTCGGAGTAGTGTCTAATTGCTTCGAAAGGAGTGAAGTCTTTGTCGTGAGAAAGTGTAACACCAGCGGCAGCCGAGCGGATACCGGTAAGTGCAGCAATATTTCCTGCAACGACCTTAGGGACAGTAATTCTATCGCCACCAACCATCATACTGACTTGTTGGACACGTTCTGGCTTTGCAGCACCGATTGCGTAAACAGATTCACCTTGTGCAATTGCACCGGAGTAGATCCTACCAACTGCTACTTCACCTGCGTGAGGATCCATCCAAATCTTGGTAATCATCATTGCTAGTTCTGCTTCAGGGTCGCATTCCATCATTGACTTTGCAATATCGGACTCTAGGTCTCCAGTCCAAATGTTGGGTACACGGTATGGTTGTGCTTCAACTGGTCCTGGTAACTTTGTTACTGCCATGTCTAGAAGCACTTCGTGAACTGGTGCTTTTTCAGCCAGTGTCTTTTGGTCTTCATTGTTACAGTATTCGAAAATCTCTGTAAAAGAAATCTTTGATTTAGCCATGTAAGGTACAGTAATTCCCCAGTTGTGGTAAGCTGAACCAAATGCGACAGTTCCATCAGCGACAGATACTTGCCAAGATTTCTTGAATTCTTCAGGAGCGAATTGCTTGATTAGTCTGTTAACTTTCTTAATTGTTTCAGTGAATCTAGCCATCATGTCTTCAGGAGTGACTTGTAATTCGTTGATTAGTCTGTCAACCTTGTTAATGAAAAGAACAGGCTTTACCTTTTCTTTCAATGCTTGTCTAACTACAGTTTCAGTTTGTGGCATTGGTCCTTCAACCGCACATGCCAAGATGAAACATCCATCGACAGCACGCATTGCACGTGTGACGTCACCACCGAAGTCAACGTGACCTGGTGTATCGATTAGATTGATTAGGAAATCAGTACCTTCTACAGCGTGAACCATAGATGCAGATGCAGCATTAATTGTAATTCCACGAGCAGATTCTTGCTCATCGAAGTCAAGAACACGTGCAGCACCGGCAAGGTCACTGGACATCATACCTGCTCCAGCAATCAAGTTGTCTGAAAGAGTTGTTTTACCGTGATCGATGTGGGCTGCGATACACAAATTACGAATTTGTGGCAGTATATGCATAACTTCTGTTGCTTTCTTGATGTTGTCTTCTTTACGGCCCATGGTATCACCTAACTCTCGCTGATTGTGGCCACCAAAAAGGGGTTCTTAAGTGACTCGGATGTAATTAGCACTTGGTCGTCAAAAAGTATGAACTAATAATAGCGGTTTTACTTGTACTAGATGCACATAATGTGCATCGTCGTAATCGAATCATCTTGCGGATGAAGCGATTCTTTCAAGTTCTTCTTTCTTAGAAACTGCATATGATGTTACATCGCCTGCAGCTGCTTTGTTAAGTTCGTTGATAATACAACTAGTGAGTGTTCTCTTTGACTTGTGAGTTCCCTGTTGTGCACCCTTTGCAAGGTTTCTAAGAGCAACGTCGAGTCTTCTTGAAGGTGAAGAATCAACTGCCTTAGGTTGGGAGACGGCTCCGAACTTAATTCTTGTAATCTCTTCCATAGGTGCGCCGTTACAGATAGCGTCAACAAAGGTTTGAAGAGGATTTCCACCAGACTTGTCAGCGATATTGTCAAGGGCTGCTTCGAAAGCTTTCATTGCACCTTGCTTCTTACCGGTGTATGGACCAGTTCTCATCAATTTGTTGATGTATCTCTCAACAACAGATAGTTTTGCCTTTCCAAACCATGCATTAGCATGTCGTCCACCAGTGTGAGGTACTCCCACTGTTGTAAGGTTGATGTAAGGAGCAAGTCCCGGATCTTTGCAAGTTATTTCAGAAGCATCCCACTTTCCAAACACTAGTGTGCCTATTCCAGCGATCGGTCGGTAATCTTCGACCTCTTCTTCTACGTCTTCTACTACTACTTCTGCTTCTGTCATAAAAAACACCTCAGCGAACTGGCTTCTCCTTTCTTCCACGGACCATCTCATCTAGAGATACGCCGTTAACTTGGATAACCTTGTATCGAACACCGGGAATATCTCCGTAAGAACGACCCATACGACCACCGATACCTTCGACCATTACTTCGTCGTGTTCATCGATGAAATTTATTGCACCATCGCCAGGAGCGAAAGCCGTCAACTTATTTCCGTTCTTGATTAGAGAAATTTTGACAGCCTTACGAATTCCGGAGTTAGGTTGTTTAGCCTCAATACCGACTTTTTCTACGACGATACCTTTGGCTTGAGTGGAACCTGCAAGAGGGTCGTGCTTAGCACGGGACTTTAGCATGCGCTTCTTATATCTGCGATCTGACCAACGGAATTTTTGTCGATCTTTTGCCATCTTGGCACCTGCGAAGAGTCCTCTACCCATAATAACAACCTCATTGAAGCAATTCGCCGACTCGAAGCCCCTATTTAACAACGACCCATGAACTGAATTTTGCAATGTGGTTGAAGAGGGAACGGATTAACGAAATTATGCATAAATTACGGGTATTTAGATGAAAGGTTCAAGCGACTATTACATTTGGACAGACTATGGCGTTTCGTGACCATCTAGGATTTGCAGAAACTGAGACCACTCCGGTTAGTTTGATTCACGGCATGTGGAAATACTCTAATGAACACAATCACTCATTGACAGTATTCGAACAAATCATTGAGGCTCCTGGTCACAAAGCTGCAGTTAATTTGCTTACTAGAGAACGTTTATGTCAAGCGATTGGAATCACTCCAGAGCAGTACATCGACACACTTGCTTGGGCAATGGAGAATCCATCGCAACCAGTTTTGGTCGATGCTTCAGAAGCCGAATGCTATGAGAATACGCAAGAGGAAGTCAATCTTGAAATGATACCAATTCCTCATCACTGGCCGGAGGACAGGGGACGATATTCATCTGCAAGTGTAATTATTGCTGAGTTTGACGGGATTAGAAATATGTCTTTTCACCGCCAGTTTTTGAGAGACCCCACTCATACAGTGGTTAGGTTGGTACCAAGGCATCTAAGGACAATGATGCTACAGGCAAGAGAACAAGGTAAAGAGGTAGATATAGCAGTGGTCAATGCTCCAGATCCAGTTGTTTTACTGGCTGCTGCAATGTCATTTAACGACAATATCGATGAGTTAACAATAGCCGCAGCACTCCATGAAAAATTATACTCAAAACCACTGAGGCTTACGAAGATGCCAAACGGTATTCAAGTTCCTGCAGATTCGGAATATGTTATGTGGGGCAGAATAACGCTCGATAATGATGATGAAGGGCCATACGTAGACATTACGGGAACAGTCGATGATGTTCGTCAAGAACCAGTGATTGAGATCGAAGGGGTATTTCATCGAGATGACCCTATTTTCCATGCGCTAATTCCAGGTGAAGCAGAGCATAAGACATTGATGGGACTTCCTAGGGCACCTACTATCAAAGATGCAGTGAACAAAGTTTGTGAGTGCTTGGATGTTCACATGACTGAGGGTGGTTGTGGTTGGTTATCTGCTGTTGTCAAAATCAAGAAAAATAATCATGACGACGGTATTAAGGCAATAAATGCTGCATTAGATGGGCATCGCAGTATGAAGATGGTGACAATTGTAGACGAAGACATCGATATATCCGACCCAGTTAGAGTCGAATGGGCTATGGCGACAAGATGGCAGCCAGATAAAGACACAGTTATTTTATCGAATCAAAAAGGTAGTTCTTTAGACCCTTCACGTAATGAAGATGGCACTACTTCTAAAGTTGGTTTTGATGCAACCATACCGTTCGGTTATGACAAAAGTGGATTCATGTCTGTTCAATGAGGTGTGTAATTTTGTCACAGGATAGTGGGGACCTACTTCAACACCCTAGGCGAAATCTTGGAAACCGTTACCGCTCACAATCTCAGAAATTCGTCGGACTGGCCAACAGAGACCGAAGTCGATTCGATGAGAATATGTCATGGGCTGAACAAAACGCTAGGCAGGCAATACTCCATGACTTCACAGATGAACGGAATTGGCGTTGCCTTGCAGATATTAAGGTAATACTTGGAGACGGTGATGGTTTATGCGCTCTTTTGGAAGATGTCTTTTCGATTCTGGGCAGAGATTCTGACAACATCGAACAACTAAAGGGTATAGATTTTCTTAAACTCGGTCTAGAATTACTCGAAGCAGCATTTGCAAGAGACCCTTTGGAACCAGATATATGGTGGGATGCTCTTGGAAAGGGTGATTCAATAAATGCCAATATTGAGGAATTCGTTTCAAGATGTAAGAGATTAGATTTTACAGACCAGAGGGCTAACATAATTTTTGGACGGCGTATCGAGCGATTAAGAGATTCAGGTTATACCGATATCTTCATTGAATTATCAAAGCATCTTCTCGCTCACAGACCAAATAACCATGAATTATGGATGGAGCTTGGTAGGTTGCATGAGAGGAGAAGCGAAGTTGACGAGGCATGGATGTGTTATGACCATGTTCAAAATATCCGTGACCATTTGACTCCAAGAGATGATTTCCTGACTAGATTGACGGGTAAGATGGATGGCGAGGAGAAACAGCCTTGGTCGCAACCTACTGTTGAAAAGCGTGATCAATTTTTGGACCAAATGTTGAAATTATCACAAAGAGTCTCAAAGCCAAATATGATTCCAGAAAATCCTTTGCCAGATGTTGAAGAGTCGGTTTCTATCCACCCTGATTTGATAAGGCTACAAGAATTAATCGACAACGAAGATTATTCTGAAGCCTTCTTCCTGTCGAGGAGACTTGTTGCACAAGGTGAGGATTGGGCTGAAGAATGGCTTGTTAAAGCGAAACTAGGCTTTGGTGAGTGAATGATAGAAGAACCAATTTTCACTCTTGCCTGGGTCACCTGTGCAGGTGAAAAACCCACCTTAATCGGCGAGGGTGGCAGAGTTCTCTTTGTTCGTCATCCACAAAGGGGATGGGAAATACCAGGCGGACACATCATCGAAGGTGAATCACCAGAGGAGGCATTGCTAAGAGAACTGGAAGAGGAAACCGGGTGTAAAGGAAAATTTGTTGCTTGGAATAAAGAATACTATCCCAAAGGATGGGTAGGGCATGTTATAGTTGAAGATAATGAAAAAATCACTAATTGGGAAGTCGATGACAAGAATGTCAGCGAGGTTAGATGGTGGAAGGAAGTGCCTCCACTGATCGAATGGACTACCGAAGAGTTTCAAGATTTGAGCGAATGGTGTGTTAATCTATAGATTAAATCATCGTAAGAACTGTAAGTCTTTGATTCCATTTACTACGTAACTCATCATCTGTAACACATGCTTGAATTATTGCAACTAGCATTGAATCCTCGACTTCGTCGGGATTCGACAACATGTTTTGGAATAAATCTAATTTATCTATTTTCGAAGCAATTGTTAGCATTGCTCGCAAATCTGGTCGTTGTTCTCCAGAGTTCGATTCTGGCAATTGTGAGTAACACCACATGAATACTTCTTCAATATCTTTCGGATTGGAATGATATTTTGGCTCATCGTCTGTAGCACTTCTTGGTTTTGCTTCCTTGACTTGGTCTTTCATTCGATTTGCTTTTTCATCTGTGCAATCCAATGAGAGTTCAATAAATAGAGTTCCTGCTTCAATCGCCATATTGGTTTGGAATGCTTTGATTGCATGTCCATGAGCATTCCAGGCATGTCTCGCCGCATCAAATGTATGTCCTAGGGATGCTCGAATACGACTCGCTCCAATTCTAGAAATAGCAATTGTTTCATCAGCATGACCTGCAGTTCTTGATATGTCAGAGTAGACTGTTAATGCCATTAATGGCGCTCCTACAGCCATGTGAAATGCTGCTTTGTTAAGAAGTGATAAATCATGGTCTCTGCTTGCTTTGGAAACGGACTTCAGACGTGTTTCAGCCCAGGTGAGGTCTTCATCAGCACCTTCAACATCCCCAGATTCAAATCTACTTAGACCTCTTTCCATCCTCAAACGACCTTCCAATTTAAGGTCTCTAGATTCTGGATTTTTGGCTATTTCTATCGCATCGTTAATGGCCTGTTCTAAATGTTGGTCGCCAAGCATTCTGCGTCTTACAAGGCCAAGTGTAGCTTTCTCCGCCGATGAGAGTTCATTTTCTACAATCGCCAATAGTTCAGCAGCATCTAGAAACATAGCCGCTTCAGCAATCATTAACCATGATTCAATACTCATTTCCTCTTTCCACTTGGTCAATTCATCGACTTCAACTGGACCTTTCTCTCTCCAACGTGAAATCAAGAAGCCAGGTGAATTAGGTACGTCTATGTGGGTCATTTTTCTCACTCCTTACGCTTAATTAAGGCAACTTGAGCAATGAATGCTGACTCAGCAGCGATTCGGTCAGTATTACCGCTCCATCCAGCAGCGCCACTATGTCCGCCGCCATCTCCGCCTATTTGCTTAGATATCGATTCCATTATCTCTCCGAGATGGATTCCATCTAGAGTAGTTTTTCTTGATGCCCTTGCTGTCAATCTAGACACTCCTTCACGGCTTCGACTAACCAAGGAAATCTCTGCACCTGTTCCAATGAGTAAAGTTGCTAAGCGCCCTTCTAAAGTGCCACTATTTGTATAAACGATATTCCAACTTCCAGAATCAATAGACTTAGATCTCTCAAGACCTCTTAGTAGACTCCCTCTTTCACTGGGGCTTGTTTCTTGGCTTTCAATAGATTCAACGAATGATGCATAATCAATTTCGCTATCCTCTAACAGGGTTACAGTGGTAGAAAAAGCAGACTTTCCAGCATGTCTAAATCTGCCGGTATCTGTTATCAAGCCAGCCATTAGAAGTTTTCTAACCGGGGTGGTGAGAGATTCTGGGGAATGTTGGGAAAGATATTGAGTAATAATTTCTGTAGTTGCTGAAACATCGATTTTAATCATAATATCATCATCAGAAATCTCCCAGTCATCAGTATCATGGTGGTCAATAATACATTTAGGAATATTTTCTGGAAGTTCAATTCCAACTTGTGATGGAGATGCAGCGTCAACGATTATTATCCCTGACAGCGATGGAGGCCAGTTGCTATGATTAGCCCCAATTTTTCTAAAAGGTGCTGAAAGGTCTTCACATACTTTTTTGGCTACACGACCAAGATGAAGTCCGCAAGCCATCATATTGCTTTGTGAGGATGCCAATGCGATTGCAGAGCCTACAGTGTCCATATCTCCATTCATTCCTGTAAGTACAGGAACTGCGCCGTTTGAGCAATGTTTGCTAATCCAGTCATCCAATTTGGCCATAAGAGCCGAAACCTCTTGGGTTTCTGAACTCACTTAGATCCCTCTAGAACTTTCTTTAATTCTTCATATGAAGATACAAGTTCCTTTTCACGAGTCTCAAAGCGAGTCATGTGTTCATTTAGTGATTCAATATCTTTCAACAGAACATCATAAAGTGATTCTCTGTCTGAGACTTCGATTAGTACTCCGCCTAACTGTTGGTGTAAAGCGAGTTCTTTAGGTTGATTCTTGACTGCTTCAGCAGTTGCTTCCAATTCTAAAATCTGTGCCTTTAAACCGGCAATTTGTTGTCTTGCGGACTGAATTTCTCCTACAACAATTTGAAACTGTTCCATGCTTTCCATATTCTCACCATTTCATCTCACAGGGTAGGGGTTGATGAACTCTTAGTATCCATCAATTACATCAAGTAAAGAATCTACTGCAATTAAACCTCTTACTCTTGTATTCCACATCGCTCGTAAATCTTTAGCCTTTGCCTCATTAATCATTATATGGAAACTATCTCCATTCCAATTAATTTCACAGTCAGTAGTAAGTGCTGCTGCAAGAGACTCTGTACAATTTAAGTCTCTTGATTTGATATCCAATTTCAATATCCATTCATTAGGCATATTGAAACCTCAGTGGTTTCACTCTTCTTCAGAGGAGGTCTCGGTGAGACTTCGCTCGTAATCTAGTGCCGCCTGTTGAGCAATAAATGCCATATCAGCAGTTGTTGCACCTTCTACAGAGCGTCTTAGGATTCTGTTATTTGCATCAGAAGCTCTTGTGTAAGGTTCCCATGCGCCACCGGCGAATTTGTAGTCACACTTTCCACATTCCCATATTCCAACGGATTTACGAGTAACTTTGCGGTATTGACAAACTGGACATGTATATTTGGCACTTTTCTTTGCCAATGCGGATGCCGAGTTTCTTCGTACGGATACACCATATCGTGCACCAAATCTTGCTGTTGCGCCTGCTTTTTGTGTTCGCTTTGCCAATCAGTTCCCCTCCTGGTTTGCCACGAGATTTCGAAGCTCGCCACAGCGTTGCTGGGCTACATCAAATATCTCTGCAAATTCGGCGGGCGTGAACACCCCTCTTAACCCCTTTTGTAGTGAGTGAAGGTGTCCTTCATCTCCTAAAGTGATGTGAATTCGCTCATCTCCGCCTAATTCTTCCTCTTCTGAGGGGTCGTAAATGTATCTTCCACCGACACGTGTGAACGACGCCATGATGGGTGTTCCGTTCACTTTCAGTGTGTAGTCTTCGCCAACATCGAATCTTTCAGCAGGGACAACTGCTGTTCGAAGTGCAGCAATCGCTGCAAGTCCGCAAGCGTCGAAAATATTTCCGCCGTCGGAAAGTACGTGGATATCAATCATGACGCCCCATACCTTTTCTCCTGGAACAATACAAAGACTGGACATATCAATACATCCCGATTCACGGATTCCTCTGTCAACGACTCTACCCAGTTCGATAGATTCTGGAGATGGTGGCCCTGGTTCATACTTTCTGTGCGCTACGGGTCTAAGTTCCGCTCCGCACATCAATGATCCTTCCGCAGGTCGATCTGGCCATGGAGTTCTAATCTCGAATTTAACTCCAGCATAGACGATGGTCTTACCCATGGTGACCTTTGCTGAACCTTCTGCATTGTACAAACAGTCAGTTTCTAGTGTGACTTCTCTTGCTTCGAATCTTTCACGACCATCCATTCTTTGGTCTGCCTCGGCGAGTCTAGCCAACTCTTGTCTTAGTAGTGTAGGAACTAACTCTACCATCAGTTCTCACCTCCTTCGTATCTTTTCTTTAGTGCATCAACCATGATTTCATGAATTTCTGCTGCTGCTTTGAAGTTATACTCCATAGCAAGATTATACTCATCTGGGGATAGGTCGCCATCCATTTGAAGGAAAGCGATTTCTCCAGTGTTTGGAAGGATTCCAACAGGTAAATCCGCTTGACCATAGTTGTCTTCTGCCTTGTCAAGGTCTAGTACTACAGTATCTTCGACCTTTCCTGAAGCAACTCCGACAATGAAGTCTCTCATCGGTATTCCAGCATCTGCTAGTGCGACCGATGCTGCAGTGATTCCAGCACATCGAGTACCTGCTTCAGCAGCAAGAATTTCGATTTCGACTCGGATTTTGGACCTTGGAAAACGTTCTACAAGAACAACTGACTCTAATGCTTCAGCAGTAACTTTTGATATTTCTCGAGATCTTCTATTGTAGCCTGGTCGAATTCTATCACTTGTTGAAAACGGAGCCATATTGTATCGAACATCTATAACTGCTCTGTCTTGTCTCTGAATTTTTCTAGGATGGGCTTCCATAGGTCCATAAACTGCTGCTACTGCAACATTTAATCCATGTGTGACCATTGCGGAACCATCAGCAGCAGGTAAAATTCCTGCCTCGATACTAACCGGCCTCATTTCATCTATTTTTCTTCCGTCTAATCGTAGACCATCTTCTCTTAGTAATTGTATATCGCCATATCCACCCATTATTGTTCACCTCTATTTGGAGCATTATTTTCGTGTACAGAAAGTTCTGCTTCGAATGTTTCTTTGTGGCCACATCTCTGAGCAATTTCAATTGCTGCACGTGACCATGCGATTCCTTGCGCATCGCCGTCAACCCAAACCTTTCCATTTTGACCTACGATTATTCTGCAATCGCTAGCCGCTTTGAGTCTTTCAAGTGTTGAATTATCTTTTCCTTTGATTCTGTCTATATGATTAACAGGAACTGTAAGAAGAGCTCCTTGGTTCAGCCTTCTAAGACCGATACCTTTCATAGTTAGAACAACATTGTGACATTCATCGACTTCTTGAACACGTGCTAGTGCGACGTCTCCAATTCCCATGTGTTGTCTGGCTGCTCCAAATTCAACTTTCCAAGGTGCTAATGACATTGGAAGCAATCCTTGGAATGCTCCGTTGATATTCATGAACCAAAGATTGTTTCTAACTTCAGCAACTGTTGCCACAATAAGGTCTCCTGAACGAGGAATGTAAGAGCTATTGATGGGGTCCACCGATACGGTGCCGTTAAATTCTCTAGCCCAACCTAACTTGGTTGCAATAATTTCTTCATTCAGTGCGATTGCACCGCTTCCTATTCGCTTCCCGGCGCATGGCCCGATTGCCATACCCGGGGTCACGAGACGCAGCTCGGCGTCGCTTCGACCTTGGGACATTTTTTCTTCTCCAAAGCGGGCGAAACGACAACCCATGATAAAGCCGACCCCAAGAGGGGAGTGAATAAATCACATCTCTTTGACTTCAGTTTGGTTTGACACTTTCATTATCATACCGATGATTTCGCCTTTCATACCGGCAGGACAGTCTATCACACAAGCCCAAGAACCGTCTTCCAACCATCCTTCTTTGACCTGATATTGCCTTAACAGCCTGTGTGCCGAACCATAACCGGTTCCAGGGACTCTGAATGCCAGCCTTATGGTTTCGAATGAAAGAGGTATCAAGACTTTCAGTTTATCAATTGCCTCCTTAATCTGGAGGTCTAATTTCTTGAAAGGGTCAACCGAATAACGAGATTCGTCCAAGGCTAATTCAATTCTAGTTCTTGGATGAGGACTTTTCGACTTTGGATCGACTGCTTGACTGTGAATGTGGTGGATTATTTGCTGCCTCATTCGTTCAACCATCTCTTTTCTTTGGCCAGTAGTTAATTGAATGCTTCCTTTTTCCAGAATTATTATTGCGATTTGTAAAATATCTTGGGTTTGAAATGTATTTTCGATTGCTTCTTCTGTAGGTCTTTCTCCGGAACGAGCATCATGAAATACCTCATCCATGGCAAGGAAGTCATCCAAACTTACTGATTTCGGGTCATTTTTGAAATCATCTACTAAATCTGGGTCGACCAGTAATTCATAGCGTTTCCCGCCCTTTTCCATTCGTGCCAAAACTGAATTATCTAGGCTTACCATATGTCTCCCTCAATGTGCCATTACGTAGGCACCCAATGAGTCTAACGGTGAAATCACTCTTCAAGTGGCTTCAAACGGTCGATTTGTTTGTTAACTTCTGCTCTATCTAGAACTCTAAAGCCATCAGCATCGATTACCGATACTTCGACAGCATCACGGTTAAGTTCAGTTTCATTAGAGAATCGGAGTCCTTCAAGTCCCATCTTCATTGCTGCATTGAGGGTCATATTCTCTTTCCAGTTCTTCTCAAAGTATTCGATTACTGTATTTCTTCCGCTTCCAATTGCTCCAGCGTGGTACGATTGATATGCTCCACTTGGGTCTGTTTCATAGAGATGAATTCCGTTATCATCAACGCCGCCAATAAGCAATGCGGTTCCAAATGGTCTTGAACCACCATATTGGGTGAATGATTGCTTAAAGTCACAAATTTTCTTGATAAGAACATCTACTGGGACAGTAGCACCATAGGTGATTCGATTTACTTGAGCCTCTACTCTTGCACGAGCAACAAGTTGTCTTGCATCGGCAACAAGTCCTGATGTAGCTACACCAACATGGTTATCAATTTTGAACATTTTTTCTATCGATTCGGGGATTATTAAGCGACTGATGATTCTCTTGTCACATACCAGAACGACGCCATCTTTGAATTTCAATCCGGCAGTGGTAGTTCCTCTTTTTACAGATTCTCTTGCATATTCAACTTGGAATAGTCTTCCATCTGGGCTGAATGTTGTAATTCCATGATCGTATCCTCTTCCACTTGGTTGCATAATCTCACTTATCCCTTCCTTCACTCGACACTTTATGAGCATAAGGGTTGAAACACCCTAATGACTCACTCTCGCTAAGTAGTGTAGGCATGCCCGACCCATATAACTCCTACGAGTTTTACCCTCAAACTCATGTGGTAAGAGTATCTGCCCTTTTCATGCGAGTTGCTATCTTGTCGTCGGGAGGGAAAGATTCCTCGGCAGCCTGGTGGTGGGCGAAATGCAAAGGTTGGGACATCGACTGCTTGGTTACTGTACTAATAACTGGGAATGATTCTTGGATGTTCCAAATTCCTGGAACCAGTATCGTCGAGAAACAAGCCGAACTTGCTGGATTAGATTGGTTGAGTGTCGAAAGTGAAGGAATTAAAGAGCAAGAAATCTTAGATTTAGAAAATAAATTACTTGATTTGAATATTGATGGATTAGTATCAGGGGCGATACGTTCTGACTATCAAAAATCACGCATTGAAAGGATGTGTGAAAGATTGGGCATCAAGAGTTGGACTCCATTGTGGCATCAAAGTAGTCTTGGTCATATGCGGGGCCTGGTCTCAAATGGATTTGAGGTAATGATAACCAGTGTAGCATGTGAAGGTCTTACAGAAAAGTGGATTGGTCATATTTTGACTAACGACTCTCTGGCTGAAATGGAAGAACTTTCGAGCAAGTATCGATTCAATGTCGATGGTGAAGGCGGGGAATATGAAACGCTTGTCGTATCAGGTCCGCACTTTCATGGGTCACTGGAAATATCTGGAGAACCATCGTGGGATGGAAGACGTGGCGAGTTGAAGATAGATTCAGTATCTCTTATCAAGAATTAATAGCTTCTCTTGCTAGTTTAACACATTCATCCACAATTTCCCCTGAGTCGCCTAAGTGATTGGCTGGGTCGAACATTGCTTCCAATTCTTCAATACTGAATGCTGCCGATATTTCAGGAGTCCTCGAACAGACATCAATCAATTCAATTTTCTTATCGACCGCCTCGAAGGAAGCGGAACGAAGTATTTCATGGGCCTCATCACGAGGAATTCCATGTTCTACAAGTTCGATCATTACCTTTTCAGCCATGACCAATCCTCTTTGCGATAGTATATTTTCCATACACCTTTCAGCATCAACCCACATATTTGTCAAAACATCTCTTGTCTTAGATATTACATCTTCACATAGTGCAGAGCCATGAGATAGTGTGAACCTTTCACTACTAGAATTAGCCAAATCTCTTTCGTGCCATAAAAGTGCATTTTCATATGTTGGGATTATCATTGAACGAACGATTCTAGCAAGTCCTGATGCGTTTTCAGATTTGATTGGATTTTTCTTGTGAGCCATTGTTGAGGAGCCAACTTGCTTTTTGATATCGAAACCTTCTCCAGCTTCTTGTATTTCAGAACGCTGAAGATTCCTTACTTCTTGAAGGATCTTTTCACAGGTAGCGGCTATATTGGCTAGCCATGATACGTACTCGATATATCTGTCTCGACCTACAACTTGAGTTGTTGCAAGCGGTACTCCTAGACCTAGGTGAGTCATAATCAATCGTTGCAATTCTCTGGCGTTTACACCTTGAGCAGCACCGGTTCCAACTGCACCAAGGAATTTCCCTACAGATATTCTTGGCGATGCTTCATCCAATCTAATCAATTGTCGTCTAAGTTCATCCAGCCATACGGCAGCCTTTAGTCCGAATGTGATTGGTACTGCTGCTTGACCGTGAGTACGTCCTAGCATTACCGTATCTCTCTCCCTTTCTGCAACATCAGCACACACTTTGATCAGAAGACATAGTTGCTCTCGAAGAAGCACGATACTATCTCGCAATTGAAGGGCGACAGCAGTATCTACAATATCATTTGAAGTTGCACCTAAGTGAATGCACCACCCAGCATCTCCAGCTGCCTCAGCCATTGCTTTTGTGAGTGCCATGATATCGTGCTTTGTTTCAGCTTCAATTTCAGAGACTCTTTCCTTGGATACAGATGTCGGATTGGCAATTGCAGCAACGGCCTCATAATCTTGTTTGGATACCTTGCCAAGTTGCATGTGAGCCCAAATCAAAGCCCTTTCAACTTCCAGTTGTCTTTCATGTCTTCCAAGTTCAGACCAAATATGTTTGAACTCTTGGCATCCGTATCGATAGTCTAATGGGCAAAAGGCCATGATTAATGGTCTAGTAATAGACTCTTGAACCTTCCTACATTATAGTATGAATCAAAAAATTTGTTTTAAGATTCGAATCATCAATTTACCTATGAAATGAATACTACTCATCAATATTCTTGGGCGAAAATAATAACCTCTTTAGATTCAAGTGACATCATGGCAGAAAGTTCAGTCAATGTCGAGAGTCGTACTTCTTCTCAAGACAAACGATGGACAATTATGGCTGCATTGCTTGGTACAAATACTGCATTTATGCTTTTTCAGGGAATTGAACAAGAAGCTAATCCAACCAAAATTAGAGAGTTTGCATTAGGAATTATTGCTGTTACAATACCATTTCAAGGGATTTATTTCTTAATCTATACTTTTTTGATGGAACATAATTCTAAATTAGACGACAGCATGAGAGCTAGGTTACAAAAAGCATCAGCATTATGTCAGTTGATTGCCTACTTTTCCCTAGTTGGTGTTGGTATGATGTGGTATAACATCTCTACCTATGTGGGGGTTTTCTTTATACTTTCGACTATCTGCGCTGTAGTTTTCATTAGACTTGCAATGAGTCCGTTTAGAAATTCAGAGGCTGAGAATTTAGATTAATCAAAATATATTGGAGAAGAAATTTCCAATAACATCCATTAATCCTGGTAGGATTTTTATCATAAATCCTGTTATTGTTGCAACTATGAGAAGAAGAATCATCATAACGACTGGACCATACTGATTTTTATCATTCATTGCAGTTCCAAAGAAACCGTCACGTTTGATGGCTTCAGCGAGACTTGATACTTCCTCGAATTGAGGTGGGCTTCTTCTAGGGATTCTCTCACCTTTTCGAATAACAACATCGCCGGCTCCAGAGTCATTGGACGCCTTCTTAGTTCCTGCCATGAAACCTCCTGTAGTTGGAAGGTCATGAGCATTTCCCATTTTCCGCAACTGTCATTCACTTGTTGCGTGTCGGAGATTCATGGGGAGATGGAAGTTTCAGTCTGACAACAATCTCATTCACTTAGCAGTTGAAGGCAGTGTTGGGGGAACGACCCTTGGATTACATGTTTCTGCTGATACTATTGAGGATGGTGGAAGAGTTTTGTGGGTTGGAGAAGATATGCCGGATAATCAAAGATTTTCACAATTATTCAAACATCTATCTGTAATTGATTCTTCCCGATTTCATGCTATGTCCATGTCGGGTTCTTTCGACAAGGCAATAGATGCAATAATTAGCGCTCTTGATTCCCTGCCATCGGTAAAACTGGTTGTACTAGACGACTGGTGTTCTAGTTCCGGGAGAATTCCAGCAAATCTAATCTCGGAAGTGGAAAGATTGTCAAAAAATATCAGTGATAAAATTACTTTGTTATTGATCAGTAAGTCATCCATTGATGCTAGTGGGAAGAAAACAGGTTCAGCATTTGCAAGAGCAGAAAAAGCAATGTCAGACATTGGATTCTCTATTTTTGTATTAACTCGTCCAAAAGATGGACCTTTCCGAACTATTGGATGGGATGATAGTAATCTCGATATAAAGTTGACCGAAAGTGGGTTTCTTGATTCTTAATCAATCTAAATCTTCGTCTTCACCGAGAAGTTCTGCCATTTCGTCCAATGCATCATCATCTGGCTCATCAAATTGTTCAGGATTTAGTGCAGTTCCTGGTCTTTCATCGCTACCTGCAACATTTGGAGAATTCTCCTCTAAACTATCTTCTCGATTCTGTTTAGCTTGTTTTAGAATAAACCACATCATGACTAAAAATGAGATTCCCATAATTATGTAGGCTACGTTCTTGGTAGTCTGTTCATCCGCCATGATGCCAATTAGTGGGTGCTAGATATATTATTTACTATGTTAAGACAAATTATGATATTGGTCTTTAATTCCATTCGAGTGGTCTAGTAAGGTGTCTTCTAGAATCTAATGGTGCTTGAACCCATTCCGATGTAGGTGGAATTCTAGGTGTTTCAATCCATTTCTGTTCAGACCTGGTCCTACATTTTGGACAGCGGACAGGTTGATTTTGGCCCATTGACTTCATTCGAACGTTGCACATAATACAATGTGGTCGTTCTTTTAATACTGAACTGTTATCAATTTTGAGGCGTTCAAGATGGTATACTCCATCCTCATTTTTCAGTCCGTTAAAACTAATTTTATCGGATTTGATCAGCCACTGTGCTAGTAATTTTATATCTCCAGATTCGGAAAAAGCAAGGAGTTTATTTTCCTCACAACTAATTACAACAGCACCTCTTGAAAGTATTTCAGTTTCTTTTACGATATCACATAAGTCATCGCCAAGATGGTCATCACTCGCTTGATTAGTAGTAAAAACTCGCATACCTGAGTTTCTTTCTGTGCTGCTAGATTCTAAGAGGTAACATGCTGAATCATAGGCAACCTCAGATTTTCTTGCTCGTAATCCGAACAGAACAGGGCAAGGACCTCTAGGTGCAATCATAGTATTGCCAGTTCTTGGGTCTCTTGACATGAATGTGTATTCTAATTCATCAATTTCTGCTAATCTTTCAAGGTCGATAAGTCTTAATTTTTCGAGGCCTGTGTTTTTTTCAGTTCGCCAAGCAATCGCTTCAAATGTGACTTCAGATTTATCCCATGCAACGGCTGCAGTAGCACCAATTATCCCTTGGCCACCCCAGTTTCTTTCAGCAACTGGCACATCTTCTAAGTTGACTTCCTCTCTAACTGCATTGTAGTAGAAACTAGAATCTGGAATTTTAGATGAAAACCAGACCATTCCAGGGTCAGCAGGGTATTGTAACCTGTCATAGTTCTCTGAGGAGGATATTTCACCAGCCAGTGGAGAAATTTTTTCATTCCACCATAAGTCTAGGTGTTCCACTAAATCTTCTTCATTTTCACAATTCAGTTCGACTGCTACAGCGGCATTTCCTCTCGTTCTTTGCCGAGCAAAAGGCCAAAGCCTGACCAATCTTACTTCTCCAACATTAACTTCTGAAGGTAATCCCTTGATTAGTTCGTCAAGGGTTTTTGTTGTACAACCTCCACCTAAATGGTCAGTGTCATCTAATCCTAGCCAGCCCATGTGCTCACCTCAAAGGGCTAAATTCATCGCCTTGGTCTTTTTCATCTACTATTCTTTTGAAAACCGAGTCAATTCCAATTGCTTCTGGTACTTTGAATAGTCTTGCTCCAACCGCCCATCCTGCACCCATGTCACTATTTCGGTCTCCAACTAAAAGGTCGAGTTCATGCTTTGGTGATGCCTTTTCTTTCCACCAGTTGACATGCTTATATTCTGAATCAATTTCTACAATTTCTTGCTTAGAATTTATTTTATTGGCATTAGGGTTTCGAAGCATTTGGTCGGCAACATGAAGCATACCTGGATTTGGTTTACGACAATCACAGTTGTCTCTATGCCGATGAGGGCATGTTATTATCATGTCAAAGTGAGCATCTTGATCTTGTTCTAAAAATAAATCACGTAGTCTTTGATGAATCGAAAATAGTTGTTTCTCATCCCATAATCCTCGCATGATAGGTGATTGATTGGTGACTATACAGACGAAGAACCCTAAACGCTTTAGTTCTCCAATGGCTCTTGGAGCATTTTCTAAAATCGTTAATTCATCAGGACCGTTTATGTAAGAAGCACTTCCTATGTTTAGTACACCGTCTCTATCAATGAATGCTATAGCACCATTACTATCCACATCTTTTGGAAATTTTCCGGGGCTGTATTCAACAATTGGACCCCGCATGCTTAGCCGTGCACGAAATTATTGAAGTGATTTGTCCTTATGATACAAGCGTTCAAGTCAAGTTATTCATTGCACACATATATGGAGCAACAGTCCATAATCGCAGTTATTGGAGCGATTGGACTTGTTTTATTGGCTCTTTCTTGGCACTACAGGAAGTCAAATAACCCGTTATTGGCTCAAATAGGGTGGGTTTTGGTCTCATTATACTTCTTTGCTGGCTCATGGAAATATTTTTCTCATCAAGACTATGTTTTGACGATAATGTGCATGCTTGCACTTCCTCTTGGAATCGGCATGTCAGTTTGGGAGGGTCGTGTTGAAGATGGAAGGACCAAAGATGCATTGATTTGGTCTAGAGGAGCTATGGCTTATGCTGGTGGCCCGTACCTACTTATTGCTCATGTACCTTGGTTAAGTGTTCTAGCAATTTGGTTTGTAGCATCTCAAGTTGCGCTATTTTACAGAATTTCCGGAACTGGTGATATTCAACTGGGAGAAACATGGGTTCAAACTGAATCTGGAAGGGTAAATTGGGATTCTTGGGATGGAAACAGATGGTTCACTACCGAAACTTTCGGAGAATTCCCATATCAAACCGAATTAGTCGCCGGAGATGGTACATTGATTGGAATCAATTTTGTTCTTGCTTGTACAGCATTACAATCAATGGTAATCTTTATTGGTGCAATATCGGTTTTAGACTTGGACTGGCGTCGTAAAATAAGAGCACTTATTTTCACAGTACCAGTTATTCATATTTTGAATATATTCCGAAATGTTGGACTAATTTGGATGCATCAAACATATACCTCATGGAGTTATTTTGGTATGTCGGTCTTCGAATTTGGACACAATTATGCGTCTCGATTCGTATCTTTATTTGCGATGTTTTTCATGGCTTTGATTATGTTCGAGATACTACCAGAGCTGCACAGACATATCGTGAGACTTCTAAAGCCTCTAGGCCTCCTACAGCCTAAAAAGACATAGTTAGAACCTTGTCCATTCATCACTTGGATTATTTCTTGTCCATTTGACGCCACTATTAATTGGGTATTCAATAGATTCATTACCATCAATTCCAATCATTCCCATAATCTGTTTTGGAGGTGGATTGACGTTAACTTCTTCATTAAGCAAATCCTCAAATGAGGAAGTCTCAATATTATTGACAGTCTCTGGAACACTAATCTCTTGGCTAGGCGGTTGTTGGAAGTTAACTTGATTCTGTTCAACACTTTCAAATGTTGACTGATAAATAGAACTAGAAGATTCATTATTCGGATTAACAGGTTGTGGAACATTAGGCTCCTGCATTGAGAGCATAGTTTCAGATATATCGAAATTTTTATCACTTTCCCAGTTATTAGAGTTTAAGTTATTTTTGTTACCTCTAGCAAATACGACAAGTAGTGCTAGTAGTCCTACAAATACGAGTGCTCCAATTGAATAAACCAAATCATTAGCCACACTAGGTGCAATGTCAGCATTGTCACCTACACCATCACCGTCAGAATCTTTTGATTCATCAGGGTCATCAGGGAATTCATCGTCTTTGTCTGGTACGCCATCACCATCACTGTCAAAGGCGTCAAAAGTAGTCTCGCAGATCAGCGATATCACCTCGACTTCTGTATTAGATATTCTTTGGTCTGAGTTGCTGTCCATTCCAAGGAAATTATATTCATTTTCATATATTTGTGAACTTAATAGTTCAATGGATACTGGTTCATCACCACTAGATAATTGGTCGAATACAATCCATAATTCATTACCACAACTGCATGTCTCTTGCAGCAACTCGGTAAATTCAATTTCTCCATCTGAGTTTGAATCCACGGATGTAAAATCATCACCTTCGATGTCATCTTCAAATTCTACTTCATTTGAGTTAGCATCAAGCCATTCATCAGTGTCGATAATACCATTGGAGTCTTTATCCATCATTTTCATTATCTCATTTGCCACATCTCTACATGATTCTTCTACAGTCGGTTCCACAATAGGGTCTACTATGATAGGTTCGAGGAAGTCTGAGTACACCCAACTTGCTAAGATTGTGACATCAGAGAAATCAGTGATTGCCTCAACAACTATGTCGAATCTTCCATTTGCAGGTAAATCAATAAAAACAGATTGATATGTGCCTTCGCCAAATGAATTAACTTCGATATCTTCACTTGATGTATCCATTGAAGGTGGTCGTTGCCTGCCCATACCTTCGGAATCTACAACCATGAAATCGTCAAATTCGAAAAAGTCATCAAAATCAAATATAATTTGCTTACCTTCAACACTGATAGATAATTCACCATTTCCACCATATGTTGAAATTTCAAGATAGTCTCCTGGCTTTTCCAAATCTAAGAAGAAGAATAATTCTTCACCAGCAGGTGCTTCAATACCACTTATTTCTTCATTGTTGAACATCTCGATTGGAGTTCCATCATATGACCAAACATAACGATCTTCAAATGATGCAGTAATCATAACCGAGCCAAATACTTGTTCTGTTTCCAGTAGTATGTACCACATGCCCGGCACTGGATCATTGAAACCAATTTTGTCACCAGCCCCTGGACTGGATGAAAGGTATGTGAAATCTTCCGAAGTAGGTGCTTGCTCAATTTTCATGAATAGTGATGCCTCTCCAAACCCTTTAGACAAGTCTACTTCTAATCTTTCGGTGCCAACTGGTACGTCGATTTTGAAATATTGCATCAATCCATCATAGCCACTTAGTGGTCCGTATTCGATACCCGGTGTAAGTTCAATTGCATCTTCAGGTTCGATGTTATCCGGCTGGTAAGTTAAGGAAGAAACTATAGTGAAATCTTTAGCATTTTGGTATGTATAGGCAGCAACATAGTAGATACCTGGTTGTACATCATACAATGTGACTACTTGATCGTTTCCTTGGCCGCCATCCCATGCAACCTTTCCTGTCATATCATCGCCATCATAGTAAATTGTATCATCTTCAAACATTGGTTCTTCAGCAAACCAAATTCCAAAATTATCGAACGGGTCTGGGACTGTACCCCAAGATATGCCAAGGTCAATATTTCCCGAACCGCCGTATGTCTTTACTGTGAGTGTAGATAGATTTTCTGTTACATTGACATAGTAGTAGAGGATTTTTTCTTCAACCGGTTTTTGTCGACCACCAGTGATAGACTGGTCGGTTACTGGAATTGCGTTGATTAGTTCAGTCATTTCATCTAGTGGAGGTGGCGGGTCTGCAACATCCCAGTCAAGGTAAATTGAAATTGAGGTTATTTCCTCGATAGGAACTACAACGAACCACCATGTGCCTGCTTCTGGCCACTCCCAATCAGAGTAAAGAAAGCCCCACTCAGGTTCAAGAATATCATCATAATCCCATGAGTTAGGGACATCTTCGTAACCAACATATACTTCAAAATTTGACTCTTCTTCAAACCAGAAATCGCCAAATTCTTCGAACACACTCAAATAGGCAGCTTTTGTCATTTCATCTATTTCTGCAAAGAAAAGCAACTGGTCTCCTGGCATTCCAGATATGTCTCCTACTTCGATTCCATTGAAAATTTGTATCGCTTGAGTGACAATACTCCCATCAGGCATTACCCATGATGCACCATTTATACTCCCATTAAGTCCGAAGAAATCGGTTGTAACAGAGCCTTCACCCTCTTCAAACAGCCAACTAGATTCATTAGCAGCATTACTGATAATAACATCATCAATCATTCCCATGAAGTAGTTACAATCACACCCTGCGCCCATTCTTCCAATGTATAGTTCATCACAATCAAGGCCGTCTTGGAAACAACTATTGGAACCAAAATCTCCTGCAGGAATCGATGCCTTTTCGCTACCAAAGTAACCAGCAGAATCTCCATCTATGAAAAATTCAACATAAGAGTCTTGCTCTACAATTACTTTGACATGAGTCCAATTATTCTCGGAAATCGACATGTTTGATACAGGGTTTTGTGACATTGAGTACTGATTTGAATATGCTAAGTTCCCGTTTATGATATAGAGTCCCCATCCGTAATCACCCAGCATTGTGATGAAATTTATCCCACTGGTATCGGGCATGTTAATCATTGCTTCAATCTCAATGTGACTTTCCCAAACTGGTAATTCGTCATCAATAATGAGATAATCGTCAACTCCATCAAATCTCAATGCATAGTCTGCTCCAGGGCCAATTTCAACTACGCCATAAACTGGAACTAGTTCGGGGTCATTACTCAAATCGTTCCAAGTTCCAGGCATGATATTGCCAATGTTGGTTCCTGCGATATGGACATAATCCTCATCTCCATTTGATGAGGGTTGGTCTTGCCCCCAATTTCGATAATAAAATGGAGTTCCATCATGCCATTTGTAGAATCCTTCTTCATCAGAATCGGATAAACCGGTCCACAGGTGACGTGCTTGTCCATCATAATCAGCAAAGGTGTCAAAGATCCATTGATTTTCTTCTAAATCGTCAACAGTTGTCAGAAACCCATCCAGCCCTCTAGCAGCAAAGGCAGAATCTTCCCAAGAAGCAGCACTTAGTAGATGATATGTGTTATTGTTAGAGGGATTAACTGCAGTATGAAGTATTGTGATTTCCAAAGGATCCTCAGCACTGGCATTAGAGGCTATTGGAGTAATTAATGAAAACAAAAAGAGCCCGATTATCAAAAACGCCTTGTTGCTATAACTTCGGTTCATCAGTCGTTCTAACTCCTAATCCGATTTGAACGTATTGGGTAGATGATTTGACAACTATTTCGTGAGTTTCTTCCCACCAATTCTCAACTCGGTTTCTAGGGGCATCTGATGTTCCCAAGCAAATTCCTTTACAATTCTCCAGCCTTGCTCTGAACCTTCGTAATCTTTGACTTCAATTCTTTTGTTTCGAGTATTGGCTTTGAAAGCAGCGACTGGCTCGGCATTTTTGAATACCAGATACGCTGAACCAAATCCAAATTTCTCCTTTAAAATATCTGAGAAATATGGAGAAATCGGGTCGCTTGGAGGTAAGACAAAGTCTCGGATTGAGGTGATATTTTTTGCCTCCTCAAGTAATTCCTTTCTACCCCAGCAGACTTCATGCAAGTCTTCGATTAAGAATCCTTTAATCAGTGTACCATCTTGCTCAAAACCATTCAATACAGATTTCAACTCTTCAGGCTTGAACGGTGTGCCAGCAAGTCTCATTAACTGCTTCAAAGTAATGACAGGGAAACTCTCTACCATTTTACGGAGGTATTCTTTTCGTAATTCGACAGGGTCTAAATTATTCTTTAAACTTACAGTTCTAAACCCTCCACGGAAATCTTGAACGATGTGACCAGTTCTAATCAGTGGTTGAATGAGTTTCCTAAATTCGGATTGGGATAAAGCATGACGTTCTTTGAATACATTTGGATCGGAATTTGTGCTAAAGAATTCTACAATGTCCCACAAGTCAGGGTCATGCTCTTCTCCTCTTATTATCAATAAGTCTTGGAAATGTTCGTAAGTGGCCCAAACTTGATGGCCTCTGAGGTTTATTCCTTGGTGTAATCTATTAGCACTAGCCATACTTTTCAAGTTAGCACGGTAGACTTCACATCTGCCTCGCAGAGCGAAATCATCCCGTACTTCAGGCGTTTTTCTCATTGCAAGTATTTCATTCTCTAATCGTGTATTCTGATGTAGATGGTGTCGATGGAATAAGGCTCTTTCAGCAATTTCTCTTGGCTGAGGGTCGACAATTCCACCACGAATCATTCTCTCTCCAGTTAGTTTGAAACCGATTTCTTCGAGGCATTTTTTAGTTACTGCATCGATACTAGAAACTGGTTCACTGTTGAAGTTACTGAGAATTGCGACGTCTACTAATTGGTCGGAGTGATTATCGAGTAATATTGCGAATGCTTGACAAAATTCTTCGATGTATGCATTAGGAATATGTAAGTCCTTTATCTCGAGATAGTCATTGACCTTGAACATCAAAATTTTTCCAATCGGGTCTACACCCTTGAAGACTGGCAGATACCACCCTCTATCCAATATACTTCTTACTTCCCAAATAAATCTCGACACATATGGGTCGGATTGAGTCATAATTCGTAATTTACGGTCCTCTCGTCTTGGTCTTTGTAAAATCTCTACCTCTTCTGGCATGCAGTAGAATGCCTCTGGGTCTGGAACAAGTGAAATTACTTTGGAGATTTTACCAGATTTCTCCAAATTCATCAGTGCAATTGTTAGGTCCTCGAAAGAGCGTGTGATATAGAATCGAATTGTGTTTGCCTTTATTGGACCCAACCTTTTGATTACATCAACAAGTGATGATTCAAAGTCCATCGGTTGGTAAACACCGTGAACTCTATGGAATAAAGACAGTCTTCTTCGCCTACCGACTACATCTTCGAATTGCTTGACTACAAGCATTTGTCTTTCTAAGTTGTCAAGAGCTCGCTTCAGGTCTCTTTGAAGTGATTTATGCTCTTCACCTTTCGGGAAGTCTTGCATTATTTCTTGTCGTGTAACATTAATCCCTGGAGGGATTTTAGCCAATATTTCTTCTTCCATAGGACCAACCCATGGTTCTGGTTTCAATCCTAGTAACATTGGAATATTCTTCTTAGTAGTATATCCGATTCTATTGTGAAGTAATCTTCCCATAATTACATCAGAATCTAGTTGTAAGTCTTTCCAGTCCTTGAATCTAAATTCTTCAACACGGTACAGCAGTTCTTGTTGCTTTTGGAAAATCACGTGAGAGTCAAATGCTGCAAAACCATCGTCATATTGTGCAAATGATTTCTTGAACACCATATTTTGAACCCATCTGTATTCAACAACTTCTTCATCGCCGTCGGTTAGTCTGTGTTCATCGACTTTCAGAATATATTCTGCATCATCAGTTTGTTTATAGAATCCAACTGATACGACATTTCTCGATTCCAATTCATGCAATATTCTTTCCACAAGTTCCTTGGAGAAAGGCAATCTTTTTTCCATTTCATCAGATGTCTTTGGACCTTCACTACCTAACATTTCAATGATTTTTACTCGCATTGCCTCATGTGGGTCTCCAAGTTGAATATTATTCCATTTTGTAGGAGTTGTTCCATCGTGTTCAGAAGATATATCGAATGTTAATCCCTGAATGTTTAGTTCTCTAAGGTCTTTGACATCCTTGCCCCCATTTACAGATAAACTTCCTAGAGTTCCGTGAATTTCAGCCATATAGGGAGTAAACCATTTGCCATCAATTTCACTTGAACCACAATTATCTATCTTGACGATCTTTCCAGTTTGACATAATTCTTCGACCCATCCGCGTAAAATATCGAAATCAATATTGTGAAGTTTTTCTTTGTATAGAGGGTTGTTGAATGATTTGTCCAAACCACCACCTTGTGACATCAGTTTCAATAGGCCAGTTGAGTCTTTTGGAATCGGTGCTTTGTTCAGATAATATTCATTTAATTCCTCACTGGAAAGTTCCGTTGCTAGACTTCTTGTCCCAAGTAGCCTTTGAAGCACAGTTGGGTCGATGTCCTTGACCAAAAAGGCACGTGTCTTCATCGACATCAAATCTTCAAATGCAGACATGAATAATGACATTCCAAGTCTAGATGGGATGGTCATCTTTTGGTGAACAATTCTTGCATCACCTTCAATGCACGAGTTGAGGAATTGGTTCAGACTAGTGATGTCGATATCTGCAAACATGATTTCATTTTTAGCCTCACGCATCAACAGGCTGTCATCTATTGTTCTGTGCTTGTTTAGTAAAGCGTCTGCCTTTTGTTGGAATTGTTGCGGACTTATTTCTTCAGAACCTATTCGCTTTGGAATAATCAAAGAACGACCTGCAACTTCTTTGAATCTCTTAGCAAAAATTTGTGTACTTATGATGTATCTTTCTATAATTTCGATATGGTTATTTGTTCTAAAAGAATCATACATCTCTCTAGGTTCAATTTCCTTAGAGGTTCTGAGTAACAGTCCATTTTCATCAAATGACATTTCTATTACACTAATATTCTTACTTTCTGCAAGTCCTGCTAAAAAGTAACCTAGGGCTGTGTTAAAGCCTCTACCTCTACATGTGGTAATCATGTAGGTTGGATGTCCTCCACTAATTATCTGCTCAACTAACATCCTTGATGGGTCGGGAACTTGGAATGATTCTATAGAGTGCTCTTCTAAGTGTCTAGCAATTGCATTGGCAACAACATTTGAGAGTCCATATGCATCTCGAAGTATAATTCTTGGATCTACTTCTTTTCTAAGAGAAATAATACAATGTCCAATCAAGTCTAACAACGCATTAGATAATTCTCGAGAACGAGAACGAGCCTCACCAGACCAAGATGGAACAGTTGGCCGGTATCCTGTTACTGCAGTTACATTGACTCTTGTTCCTTGGATATTGGTTACTCTGTATGTTGAGCCACCAAGCAATATGACGTCTCCACTGCGAAGATTGGATACGAACGAGCCAGATAGTTGTCCAAGTATCGAACCTTCTGCATTGAACACAAGATATGAGTTGTCAGGTGCGATAGTTCCAATATTGGTATAGTAAATCATTCTTGAATATCCTCTCTTACCATAGGTATTCTCTTCCCAATCAACCCATACGCGTCGTTCTTCTTCTAGCATATCGAGAACTTCGATGAAATCATCATACTCGAAGTTACGATATGACCAAGCATTAACAATTACTTCGTATGCTTCATCGATGTCGATCTCGTTAATGATGACTAGTCCAATCATAAATTGGGCGACTACGTCGAGACAATTTTCTGGGAAATCCAGTCGGTCCATATCACCTTTTTGAATCGCGGATTGAAGCGCAGCAAGTTCAATTAAATCATCGACGCTTGTTGGAAGGAATCTTGCTCTTGGTATTCCACCAACGTGGTGACCTGCACGGCCAATTCTCTGTAGAGCGGTTGCGATATCACCTGGACTTCCAACCTGTAGTACTAAATCAACAGACCCAATATCTATCCCCATTTCTAAAGATGATGATGTCACAACAGCCCTTAAGTGGCCATGTTTCAATTTCTTTTCGACATTAAGTCTAATCTTCTTATCCATTGAACCGTGGTGTCCGGCAACAAGGTCACCCAAATATGGTCGAAGACGTTGAACAATGGTTTCAGTCATTTTTCTGGTATTAGCAAAAACTAGTGTGGTTGTATGCGCAGAAATCAAGTCTGCTATCGCTTCAATGTTAGCATCTAAAATTTTCATCACAGCTAAATCACTAAACTTCTTGTGAGTTATCAAAATATCAAGGTCTAATTCTCGAGAACCAGAAACTTTAGCGATACTAACGCTACTACTGCTGTTTCGACTCTCTTGGTCATCACTGGCAACCAAATATTCAGCAACCTTTTCCAAGGGTTCCATTGTTGCAGAGATTCCTATTCTTTGAACAGGTGTCTTGAGCAGTGTATCCAAGTAAGATAGTGTGAGGGCAAGGTGAACTCCTCTTTTTGTCGGTACTAGAGAGTGTAATTCATCAACAATCATGTATTCCAATTCACTAACAATTGGTTGAAATCTAGGAGAGGTAATTGCTATCGCCAAACTTTCGGGAGTAGTAATCAGAATATGAGGTGGATTTCTAAGCATTTTTTGCCTATCGGATTGACTTGTATCTCCAGTTCTAAGTCCAACCTTGATTTCCTGTGCTCTATCTGGTAAGTATGATTCAGAAATCTCCGTCAGAGGTCCAATAAGATTTCTCTGAATATCATTTGCTAGAGCCTTGATTGGGGATATGTACACACAGTGAACTTTTTTCTCCAATTTATTTTCCAATGCTAATCTTACTAATTTGTCTATGATGGTGAGGAAAGCCGTTAGAGTTTTTCCTGAACCTGTCGGAGAACATAGGAGCAAATTTTTCCGGTCTATAATAGCAGGAATCGCTAATTTTTGTGGTCTTGTGAAATCTGGAAATGAGTCCTTGAACCAGTTTCTAACTGGTGGACATAGAATCTCTAACAACTCCTCTGTGGAGTGTGGAGAATCTAAATACTCTATTTCAACCATTTTTTCTCACTATCCCAATGGTGCTAATCGTGAGTACCGAGTACTTCAAAACTTCCCCTTTATGTAAAGCATCAGATGGCTATTTTGTCAGTTGAACAGAACTGAAGTATCTCAAAATCAAATAATCCAAAACATCCTCCGACAAGTCACTGCTCGCCAAATAATTGCTTTGGTTAGTCTGTTAAAGAATATATTCAGTATCCAATCGGGCATTCTAAACATGATGCTACCTATTTTGAATGATCTTTTCGAATTTAACATGACACGTCCCATCTGCTTTTTCCAAATTTTTTCATACTGGATGAGTTCAGTACCATTCTTGATGTGTTCAGAGATTACCTGGCCAGCAATTCTGCCTCCAATCATTGCTATAGTGATGCCTGCCCCGTTGGACGGTAACACCATACCAGCAGAATCTCCAACCAGAACATAATTTCCTTTAACAAATCTCTTGATTGTGCCTGACATGGGTAAAGACCCTGCGCCGTTGAATGTTGAATCTCCTTCGTATTTGTCTATAAAATCAGCAGCGAATAAGTTTAGAGATTTACCCTTTGAGAAATTCTTTTGGATTCCAAGTCCAATATTTGCTCCAGATGATTTTGGAAACATCCATGCATAGCCTCCGGGTGCCATCGAGCCAAAGTGTAATTCAACTGCATCTCCATAATTACCCTCTTTAAGCGAAAACTTAACTGGGATGTTAGTAGATTTTTCACTCCAAAAGGCTCTCCTAATCGGGTCATTATGACCGCCAGCTCCTACCAGTACCCTTCCAGTGATTTCTTCGCCATTACGTATGTAAACAGTATTACCTTCTATCTTATTTACAAAACAACCAACCTTGTATTCGGCTCCTGCCTTCTTTGCCAATTCCACAAGGGCTTCATCGTGGGCCACTCGATTTAGGACTAGCCCCTCAAAATCGAATGCTAATGACTTTCCGGATGGTGTGATTATCTTCATCACCTCAGTATGTTTTGAAATAGCACTCTTTGGAGTTTTAAATAGGTCATCCATGTCTGGGACATTTGGGCATAATCTACGCATTTCATCATTTGTCGGGACTAATTCGCCACATTGTAACGGTGAGCCGATAGATTCTCGAGAGTCGATTACTACTACGCTGACTCCGGATTGAGCAACATATCGTGCAACAGTACTTCCAGCAGGGCCTCCACCAATGATTACAACGTCATAATCAAATTCGACAGACATACTAGACCCCGATGTATTTGCCAAATCTGAATCGTTATTAACCATGCGTATTGTCACATATCACTACATAATGACGGTCAATTTCAAAGGCAAGGAACTTCACGCCAATTTGAGGGTGACTATGTCCGGAGTAGAGAACAGTCGTTTGGAGCGATTATCGGGTATGCTTAAGCGACGTGGAATTATTCTTCCAGCGTTTGAAATCCATGGTGGTTCCAAAGGTCTGTATGACTTTGGTCCTGTCGGTGGAAGAATAAGGAATCGTGTCAATCAAACTTGGATTGACCATTGGACTTCCTTAGGAAATATCACTGAAATTTCATGTCCAACTGTCACTCCGTATCAAGTTCTTGAGGCCAGTGGTCACGTGGGTGAGTTTTCAGATTTCTTAACAGACTGTAATTCATGTGGCGAGGCTAGTAGAGCAGACACCCTACTGGAAGATTTCCACTCAAATCCTGATGCTCTATCAAAGTCAGACCTCCAAGAATTACTTGATGAATCCAAACCCAACTGTCCTGCATGTGGTTCTTGTGATTGGAGTCAAATATCGGCACAAAATCTGATGTTTAATACAACAATCGGTGCTGGTAAATCTGGTCGTCAAGGCTTCCTGCGTCCTGAAACAGCACAAGGAATGTTCACATCTTTCCAATCGCTATATCGACATAATAGAGAGAGACTTCCATTTGGAGCCATTCAGGTTGGTAAGGGATATCGAAATGAGATCTCTCCAAGGCAAGGAATGATTAGACTTCGTGAATTTAATATGGCAGAGTTAGAGTACTTTATTGACCCTGATGAAGAGATTAATCATGACTTTTCCAGTTGGAATGACGTTAAATTCAGTCTTATTCCGGATGGAGGTAAAGAAGTATCTAAGTCATTATCTGATGCTGTTGAATCTGGCTTGATTCGTCACTCTACAGTGGGATATTTCATGGGTATGACTTATGATTTCTTGATGAAAGTGGGTATCGATGCAGATAAGTTGAGATTTAGACAACATGAATCAGATGAAATGGCACACTATGCCCTAGATTGTTGGGATGCTGAGATACTTGGTTCGTATGGTTGGGTAGAGTGTGTCGGTATCGCACATCGTGGGTGCTATGACTTACAA
>Ga0206682_10000575_pt1 | contig 39843 bp, 42 predicted proteins | sample M240m12015metaG_FD_155444 | JGI IMG/M metagenome (GOLD analysis project Ga0206682, IMG submission 155444) | Ammonia-oxidizing marine archaeal communities from Monterey Bay, California, United States - M2 40m 12015 | ecosystem: Environmental > Aquatic > Marine > Intertidal zone | place: USA...
GGTTCCCAACGGATTACCGTAGAAGACTACGCAGGGTGTGTTTTTGATGGGGCTGAACTAGGAATCGACATACAGCGAAGGTAAGTGGAGAATCTCTATACTTAACTTAAACGCAAATGATGACGTTTACTCTCTAGCCGCATAGGTTAGATGGGGTCTGGCTCACCTTATTACCCAACGAGCCTACTTAAATAAGCACACTAGGAATAAGGTATTAGGTAGTGGGCGCACAACACAGCTCCCACTAGGCCACTTATATCTTTATAAAGACATTATGATCAGCTCGGTACTTTCTGCAGAGAGAACGCCTCCACTGATGTCTTTATTAACAGGGACTCGATAGACCTAGGTAGCTGTCTAGGGTATAGTGAGATAAAGCTAGTAAAACTGGTGCCCGACCTAGCTCTTAGTGTGCTTTTTTAAGTAGATTTAGGAAGAGTACGCTAAATGTGTGCGTAGGACCCGATATTCTGTAAGGGTCAGTTGGTTAAACTCCAACCTCTTCCACCAAATTTAAGTAGGAAGGGTATGCAAGCGGTTAAAGCTGTCAGACTGTAAATCTGATCCTCGGGGTTCGTTGGTTCAAATCCAACCCCTTCCACCAATTTTTGGAGTGGTAGTTCAATTGGTTAGAACGCTGCCCTGTCACGGCAGAGGTTGTGGGTTCAAGTCCCATTCATTCCGCCAAATTTAAAAGGAGTTTTAATATGCAATTTAACAATACAGTTCAAAACACTTGGAGGTCAGAAGGACTATTTCATGTTCTTCCGTCTCTCGCTCTATACCATAACGAAGATATACTAACAGATGACTATGGTATTATCTTCAGTTGGCTCTTTCTGTCTATTGCTTTCGAAGTCTGGACAGATATTTGATCATAACCGATAACTTTTTAGAAACCATACCTGATCTTGACTTTCAGGATAATCGAAGTTATTGGTCAGAGCCATTCCCCTTTCCCCCTTCAACTGTCTGTGGAGATCTTGCAGAAACTATTGGGATAGAATGGTGGTGTACGTCCCTCTCGCCTAAGGATACTATAGAAGATCTAGCATCCGCGGGCAACGTTTCCCTTTTCTGGCATCGAGATGATGATTGTTTAGACGGTCATCTTCCTCTTGGTGGTGGAGTTCTCTACATTCTCGATGGCCCCGTTGAAGGCGGTTTACTACTTCCTTGGAACATTGAGCCTGTTCACAATCGTTTCGTATCCTTTGATGTCACAGAATTACACGCAGTCTCTGAAGTATTCTCTGGAGTCCGTAATTCTCTTACTATCAACTTTTGGGATAAAAAAATACTAGGTATAGCTGATAGGCCCATCCCTTGGGCATAAAAAAATCTTGACATTCATCTAGTCAGTATGCTATTATATATAAAGATTTTGGCAACAAAGTCAGACCGCGCAGTAACTTACAACATTACCTATCTAAATCAAACAGTTACGAGATTATGTAACGATGACAGAGACACTGGTTCGGGACACGGATTAAAGGAGTGTCCCGAAAGGAAGTGTTACTTTGTCATACCGTGTTCAACCTAAGAACGTGACTGTATCCCCACGGGAACGAATCAATTACGAAAGTCCCTGTTTCGGGATTAAGCGGATGACTGATTGTGGTCTACCGACTTAAAATCTACAAAGCCTTTTTATTTACCTGCCCCTTTTTTGCCTGTAATAACCTCACTCTGCTAAGAATAAATTTTGATAAACTTATCTTTGGAAGGGGAAAGTTTGCACTAGCCGAACAGGTGGACGGCCCCGCGGCGGCGGCTATGGTATATAAAAGTCGTGGTTTCCTATAGTCTCTAGATATTTATACTTTAGAAGCCCCGGTTGAGCGAAAAACAACGCTTTTGTTGTGGGTTCTTCTGCTGTATATGATGCCGCCGACAGTGCTACTCGCATTGCGGGGTTATGTGGTATTCCAAGAGCTGAGAGCGGTAGTTGCTGTCTGATAAGAGGCCAGCTTTCAAACTGACCACTCTCAGCAACTACTTCACAGGTATGATTTGGCCAGCGTGGGTCATTGCGACGATTCCACACTACAGAAGCCACTGCTTGTTGTCCTTCTAGAGGTTCACCCCTACTCTCAAAGTAGACGGCCAGAGCTACACATAGAACCTCAAGCATCGTCGAGCATATACTTCAGAACTTCCTTCGGGGCTTTTTCAAGTCCTTCCAGTTTCTCAAGAGCCCAACCATTCTTCTCACTGAGTTGATGAACTATTTCTAGTTTTGTTGTGGGTGCTTCACCTCGTTTTGTAAGGTAAATCTTCTTTTCATAAACTCCCAGACGCGAAAGTTTACCGATGATGCTACGTCGGGATTTATGAAGCTGGCCAGCCAATTCGTCGATGACGAACTGCTTGTCCTCGGCCCCGCTGTAGACTTCTAACAGATAATTCTCTTCTTCTTTGGTGTACATTAGAAAATAAACTCCAGTTGTTCAGGTAATCGAAAGTGTTTAGCGAGTTTTGTTACTTCATATGGAGCCATTTCTAGCTGAAGCACATCATACTCGAACATGAGAGCTTGAATTTCCTCGTGGATCTTGTTCGCTTGTTCTGTTCTCTGGGTAGCAACCTCAAGTATTTCTTTTAGTCGCTTTAGTCGAGGGCTTTCGGGAAATTCAATCACAGTCATATTAGCCATTATACTACGATGACCTCACTCTGTCAAGAACTTTTTTCTCGATGTGCCCTACAATAATGTCCCAATCAATGAAGTCAAAATCCGTAGGCTGTATCGTGTGGGACTCTCCTCTTACGCCTTGAAATGCTTTAGACATTTTTAAAGCTACTTCAAAACTAGAATAAACTCCTGAAACCTTTCCCGAGGAATTATCCGTTACCACAAACACTTTAGTCTTCATTCTCTAAACCTCTGTAGTCTTCTATGTAGTGACAGAAGCTCACATTCTTACCGTTCACTTTAGGGTATCCTTCTACTTCGCTTGCCCACTTACGCACCTCAGGCGACAGCCCATAATCATTCCCACCATACCAAGTAATAAGGTGCTCGGGGATTGCCTTGGGAAACCCATATAGTTTTCCATCGGGCATTATATCCAAAAAAACTTTTCTTAACATGTAGGTGCTCCTACTTCGAAGGCTATTAAACATATTATAAGAATAATTATAATATCCAGTATTCCTCTCTTTTCAAACTTCATATAATCTCCTCTAACGTTGAGTATTCTATTGCGGGTAGAGAAAGGTTTGCTTCCATGTGGTGGATTATCCACTTTACATCTTCCATTGACTCTTCTCTGATTTGTGCCGGTACAGCACTTACAGCGTACAGGCTACCATCTCCTTGATAGTGGCATTCATGTATCGCATAAGTACTGCCGCATTTTACTATTCTATAGTTCCAATAGCCCGGATATCCTTTCGTCCCTCGTTCCGTGATTCTGATCATTTCCAGTCCAGACGGTCACGGTTGTCCTCTATAAACTGACGAATATCTTCAGCTTGGTCAAGTACTTTCAACCAAGAGTTAGCATATAGAGTTACAGGAAACCTCTGTCCAAGGGCTTTGCCACCTACTTTAATATTGCCTTTGTTACCAAAACCAATAGTAAGTTTATCTTCACCATGCTCTTCTTTTAATCGAGCAATTTCAGCTTTCAACTGTTCTACTTCATTCATATAAATTTCTCCCAATTATTGTTCCAAAATGCTAGAAATGCACGCTCATAACCTCTCGCTTCTATCTCCCAAGGGGAAAACCAATAGTCATCCTCTGGGTCATACCAAATACCTTGGTATGAGTGACGATTAACTCCTAGCTCTAATCCTTCCAGCTCATGTTGCTTAACATGAACCATTTCGTGAGCCATAATCTGCACTAAGTCTTCCTCAGTGCAGGTTTTTAGGAATTCTGGGTGAAGTTCAATCTCATACGTTCCTTCACCAATTGTCACGCAGTACGCATTATCTTCAGGCAAGCACTCTTTTGTAGGACGAACTGTAACGTCTACGTCAAGGTTAAAGTACTGCTCTACCATATTAATAACGCCTCTAGCGATTTCCATCTTTCTCACAAAATACTCCAAATTAAACACACGAATAAAAATACTACTTCATCTTACTACTTTAGCTTATGATCAATAACATCAGAAAAATGCCTAGCAGGTAGCCCGTAAGCATTCCCTTCCAAAACATTATTCTTAAACTGTAATCAGAGCTCATTTCCATCTTTGTCATAAGGCCCTGGATGTAATCTATTAAATTCTTCATAATAAGTCTCCAACTGGTTTTCTGTCAAATACGCCAATAACTCTCGGAACATATACTGGTCACTGTATTCTTCCGAGAGTTTTCTAAATTTATATCTTAATTCTAATGCTCGGCTCATACTAGTTTCGGAACCTTATCAAAGAAAAGTTCCTCACCGTACATGCAGTCAACTATCTCTTCTGCGTCCATGTCTAGGGCAAACTCGTAACCGTCGTTAAGCAACTGCTCACACCACTCGTCTAAACGTGTTTGCCACTGTCGTTCTGTGAAGAACTCGAAGCCGCCGTTTGCTATGTCAAAGGTTACAATCATTATTCATACCTCGGACGTTCTTTAGGAAAGTACTCTACACCTACTTCGTCTCGAACAAGAACCTGTAGATCTACATATCCCCATGCGCCACCGACCATAATATAGTCGTCGTCTGGAACACCATCAGGATCCTTTCCATCAGTAGAGTTATAGCCCATAAGGTACTCTGACTTTACTTTGCACTCGTCGCCCTTGCGGATAGCCTTAGCAGCAGCTTCGGCCTCAACTTTAGACATTGGGCCTAAGCATTCTACTAGCTCACCCGCCATAAACCACCAGCCGCCTTCTTCAGGGCCGCCATAGCATTGGTACGTTTCGTATACATTTACATATTGCATATTTGTCTCCTATTTAATGTACATATTATACCACCTTGAGCTCTTCTTGTCAAATTATTTTTACCGTGAACTTCAATAAATTTGTACGATTTTTATCCGGGGCGGGCTCGCGAGCTGCCAAAATCAAGTAAAATTTTCCCCTATCTATTAAATTTTTCCATAAAAAAAGCCCCTAAGCGGGGCTTTTTGGTTTAAAACTGCGATTAGCTCGGAAGAGCTGCAAGCAGTGCTCGAAGAGAGCGAACGTCGGCTTTGTCAAGCCCCGCCAAGGCTACGGGGCTTGCCCCTGCAGCGTCTGCGATAAGCAGCACAATGTCTGCCTTGGTAATGCGAGGCCCCGCCGAGCTTTTTGTAATAGGCTTGGGCGTGTAAGGTAGGCCTAAGTTTTTAACTTTTGAAATTACGCTTCGCACTGAAAGGCTGTGTGCGTTGGCGAACTCCGACGCGGTCTCATAAGTAAAGGAGCCAGCGGAAGTCATGTCGGATACCATCTTGTCTGTGTAAGCAGTCATATCTTTTTCCTCAAATTGTTTGTCGGTTGTCTGTCTTGATGGGAGTATTATACAGGCCGAAGGAAAGTATGTCAACAACTTTTTTGGTGGAAGACCTATATAAATTTTTTCATGCCTGGGTGGTAAAAAAGACTTGACACGGCATCGTTTTGGCACTATAATCGGCGCCGTCAGAGACTATGCCTTTTAAAAAAATTTGCGCTAACAGTTAAAAACTCCTTGACTTTTTTACTTCTAGGCTTTATACTGGCGCGCCCGCGCCAAAAATTTCATATAAACCAGCCCGGAGCCTAAAATAGACTACTGAAAAACTCGCACACGTTTTTTATCGTTTCTGCGCCACATAGGTTAGATACTTCACTCTCGCACTGGCGCTAGGGCGCCAAAAATTTCTGAAAAGCAACCCTTTTTTCAGGAAATTTTTGGCGGGAGTGTTTCACGTGAAACAACCTAAATGAGAATGGTTCTCATTTGGCCGCGCCCCTCAGTTGGTCGGTTAGGGGCGCCCCTCAGTTGGTCGGTTAGCATTCCAGATTTTCAAGTGTAGAATTAAGGGTTGACAGCAGAGAAAATATCCCCTCTTCTTTGTTGTTGTAGTCGATCACATGCCAATCCGAATCGATAACATTTTCTTTTAATAATGTCATGCGGTCATAATACGAAAGCGCATTTTCATCATTAGCGGAAAATTTCCAATAGGTCAATGGTGATTTTTTGCGTTTTTCAATACGCGCGCGCTGTTCGTTTTCATCAATCGAAAGCCAGAATTTAATTATATGCACGTTTCTGGATTTTTCCCAATCTTTGTGGTCTTGAAGAAAATTAGTGAATTGCTTTTCAGAGCACCAATTATTCAGACGTTGAACCATAGCGCGTGAATACCATGATCGATCATAGAACACAATTTGGTTTTTTGTGGGCATTCTACGCGACCAGTACGAAAGCCATTTTTTCATTGTTGATTTGCTTGGCTTCTGGCTTAAATGCACAGAGTAATGCTTCGGATTAAGGTAGTGTGTCACCTCGCGGATCGTGCTAGATTTTCCGGCAGTGTCGCGCCCCTCAAGTACAACGCAAATTCCTTTATGCGCTAAACCTTCCAGATTGTGATTAAGTTTCGCTTGCTCTTTTTTTATGCTCATGATAAGCCCCTCGCAATTAGATAGATGATACCGCCGACCAAAATTAGGTCGGCACAGATTGAATAAACGATATAGGCCTTGAAAAGCGCCGCGAGTATTTTTGTTTTCATTTTCCTGCCTCCAGAATTTGCTTTCTAGTCATATCGGCCAACAGGTAATGCAGAATAGGGGCCTCATAGAATTGTGCATCCTCGAGCGCCGTATGCGGCTCGTCTTCTAAATCAGCGCCCAAAATAAATTTAGCCATTGTGTCAGCAGTCATTGACGGGTCGCGCCTTTTAGCAGTCAAAAAACCGTTAGCGTTGCAGAAGTCATGATAGTCCGCAAGTGTGCCGATCTCACGCTTGGCGGCTTTCATCAAGCAGAACGATTGAGCGAAAACACCTAAATCGATTCGAGTATTTCGACATTTGCCCAGATCGAACGCCAGATTATAGGCAGTTAATACAGGAGTATAGCGAGAATTGATACCCGCAAGCCATTGGTTGATTAAACCAACGCTTGAAATCGAACGCTCGCCAGAATCAAGCATAGAATAATAGTTCTTCTCTCGTCGCTTTGCGGATTGTTCAGACCATAGCGCAGAATCGGGCGCGGTAGGGTCAGAGAACAGGGAAAGTGAGCCGAAATGATTCAAGACCATTGCGCCGAAACGTTCGACAATTTCACCCTGTCTGGTAATTAATACCGCACCAAAATCGGCAACAGTACCGCGTTTTGTTGTTTCAGTGTCTACGATCAGATAATAATGTTTCATTGTTTAGGCCTCCTCAGCCATTCGATTGAGATTATATAGTACAGGATCAATCACACGAAATCCAGCATTTTTTAAAGTTTTTTGCACATCGGCATTGTCATCCCACAGGATCACACGCCGACGAATTTCCTCAAAGGACACGCCGCGCAGAATTGCGAGATCGTGCATTTTAGATAGCTTGAATATACCCGCGTCTCTCATGTCATCCGCAGAACGCGAGAGCGTAAAACGTGGGCGCATGTTGCGAACGTCAAGCCATGTAGTGTCGGCCTCACCCATTACCCGCGAGGTGCAGATACCAACGTCGAGACCTTCCGCTATAGCTTGCACCATAGTATCCGCAAGCGGCAACATTGAATCTTTCGCTACATTGTCGGGCGTGTTCATTCTACGCCAGTCGTCTAGCGTTTCACCTTGTCGATGAGCCGAGTCAATGACAGTTTCGTCAAGATCAAATAAAAAGATTGGAAGCATAACCGATAATTCCTATAGTGTTTAATATGAGCAAATTATAACATTTTGTGTCGTATGCTTGCAAGCTCAATAATGCAAGGCCGAGCATCGCCATCACTTGACCGAGGGCCGTAGTGATGAGGAAAGGAGCCGCACCCATAAGCGCGGTTCCAATCCAAGAGGAGACCGAAACAAGGCGATCCATTATCGAATTGCCATTAGAAGCGCGGATAATGCCCGAGCGTCAGACTTCGAGAGACCCGCGAGAGCTTCGGGGTCGGCGTCAAGCGCTATCACGATAGCGTCAACAATATCGGCCTTTGATACGCGAGGGCCGGCAGAGGAAACCGTTTTGGGTTTCGGGGTGTAGTCAAGCCCGAGGTGTTTAACCTTTGAGATAACAGATCGAACGCTCAAGCTGTGAGCTTCCGCAAACGCAGACGCGCTCTCGTAAGTGAATGATTCAACAGATTGCATTTCAGCGATCATGGTGGGAGTATAGTTGGACATAGTGTCTTTCCTTTTTAGTGTTATGCTTGATTGCATGGGTGGTATTATACCACGTTTTTTAAATTTGTCAAATACCGATTTGGAATAAGCTAATAGCATTTGGTTATATCTCGTGAGATAGTGCCAATGCCGCTACAGCAGTCGGTAAAAATGTTACGGTTGCGATTACAACACCTAACAGGTCACCAATAGCGGCCGACCAGATGCCAACGCCACAGGCAACGATTAAGAGAGTAAGCAGAGATAAGAGTGTAAAAATTTTCATGTCGGTATATCCTTGTTGGTATGTGTAGGATTTTACCACAGTTTCGAGTTTTGTCTAATACCGATTTGGCATAAGGAAGCCCGTTCTTATAACCAAATGTGCGCCCCCTTATTTGGTCGTCAGATGCTAACAAAAAAATAAAGGGGCGAAAATATAGCGAATGCGAATGCGAATGATTCGCATTAGGGGGCGGTAATGAGACTCATTCTCATTTGGCTCGGCGAGACCCCTCTTTTTGCGCAACTTGGGGTATTTTTGCAAGCAAAAAGGTGCTAAAATTAACCGAAAATTAACACAATCTTTATCAAATCTTAACAAAACTATGATATAATATTCACAGAGGAGAAATACTATGAAATTTTTTATTTTTATGATCGCATTCACATCAACCGCTCACGCTGCACCCTATATTGAGTACAAAAACAAGTACGACTTGCGAGTTCAACAAAGCAAGGATAATTATGTTCGAATCGGCTACAAGACCCCCAAGCTTTACGGAGAGGTAGGAAAAGATTCGGCCGAAGTAGGATATAAAATAAAAGCCTCAAACTTTACTTTTAAGGGAAAAGTTGAAAGTACTGAGGACTTTAAGAAGACTACCCTTGAAACTGAAGTCAGGGTGACCTTCTAAATAAAATTCTTGACATTTCAATTTTTTTAAACTATAATAAGCATTCCTGAGAAAAAATGAATTTTCCCAAAACCCACCGATCGAAAGATCGAAGAAAACTAAAGGAGTTATTATGTTTAAAAAGACATGTCAAACTGTCTTTCTTATGAGTGTCGCTTCTAGTGCATTCGCAATGGAAGAAGTCGTTGTAAAAGGCGACCTAGGCAGTTTACCCGGCGAACGTGTTGAAAGCGTCTTCGGATTTGAAAAATCAATTATAGATACACCCCGTTCCGCATCAACCATCAGTGAAGAGATGATGGATCGTTTTAATATGCAAGATATCGATGAACTCGTAGCTCTTGCTCCAGGTACTTTCACTCAATCATTTTTCGGTGTTGCAGGTTCCTTAGATGTTCGTGGTACTGCTGGTGAGACTTACTTTCGCGGCATTCGTCGTCTTGATAACCCCGGTAACTACCCTACTCCGATTGGAGCCTCTGATCGAGTAGATATCGTTCGAGGCCCTGCGTCTCCCATCATGGGGCCTTCAAAGATTGGTGGTTATCTCAACTTTAATCCAAAATCTGCTCGTATTGAAGAAACTGGTTCGTACATCGAGGAGCGTGTCGGAGAACTGTCTTACTCAGGAGGCAGCTGGGGCCGAAATGTTTTGACTGCAGAAGTTGGAGGTCCCGCAGCAATCGGTGGAAAACCTCTCGGCTACTACCTCTATGGAGAAATAGAGAATTCTGATAGCTTTTACACAAATGCACCCGGAGTGAGTCAATCTCTAGTACAAGCATCTTTTGACATGGACTTGAGTGACAATGTTCGAATTCAGTTTGGTGGTATGGTACACGACTATAAAGGTAGCCAAAACGCTGGCTGGAATCGTTTAACTCAAGATCTGATCGATACCGGTACTTACATTACAGGAACTCCAACCCCTCTTGATACTTCTGGCGATGGAGCTATTTCGCATGATGAGTACTATGCAGGAAACATTAATCCTTTTGCTTTGTATGCCTTCTTCGGACAGAAAGACATGGATTTGGCAACTCTATCAGATGCCTCTTTCGGTTTTGATTATGAGAACTCAAATATGATTCTAGAGAACGTAGGAACTGCAATTCTTCCAATGTCGTCAACGCTGATCGCTTCTGATGACTTACTGGAGAACAAGGTGAATACTCTCTACTTTGATATTGATGTTGGACTTGGCTCTTGGGATTTGACGAATAAGTTGTTTTATGAGTCATACGAGAACTTGAATGAGAATGCTTATGGATTTTCACAGTTTCACGACGCTTCTGTGATTGAGGATCAATTGATTCTTTCACGCGTCTTTGATGGTGACTCTCTTACTACATCGATACAAATATCTCCTTCGATTCGACGAACTGAGTTTACACATGGAGATGACTACTACAATGAGTATTTTAGTCGACGTGATCTGACAGGGCCTTCAACTGCTCTTGACCGTCGAGTACTGGCAACTCGAATTGACTCAGAGTACAGCGAATACTATGTAGGTGAGTACACAAATCTTGGATTTGGTGTAATGGCTGACTTCGCACATGAGAGCGGTCTATCTCTTCTTTTAGGTGCACGTTATGATGTTATCGACATGGAGTCTACAACACCTGCGGGTAAGACACAGTCTGATTCAGCTTTTACTTCTTCGGAAGGTGGTGTTGATGTTGCTGTAAATAGTGCAACGGCTGAGCCTTCAGGAGTTTCCTGGTCAGGAAGCTTGAGTTACTCTATTGGAGGTTTCGTACCTTACGTTACAATGTCAGAGCAAAACACTGTGATTGCGGGTCAGGGATCTGAGCTACAGGTTGGCAATGTATTTACGGGTAACGCCTTCGGATCTTCAGAGTTAATGGAGTATGGAGTGAAAGGTAGTCTACTAGACGATCGTTTATACTTTGCGGTATCTTCTTATGAAATGGAACGTACTGACTTTAATGCTCAGTCTATTACAGTAAACCAAGCGGTAAAGACAGAAGGTACAGAAGTTGAAGTGCGTTGGGCCGTAAACGAGAAGTTTCTTATGACATTCGGCTATAGCAATGTTGAAGCACTGATGTTGGCGACGATCGCTGCAGGCAGTGAATTCTCATTCCTAGGACAAGCAGATTTACCTTTAATCGATCCTACTTTGTTGTGGGGCGGTCAAGTTGGTGGTTTGATTCCTGTCGGACCGAGCGAAGGTGTTCGAGCTGGTATGCCTGAAACTATCATGTCTGTTACTGGTACTTACGACTTCGGTAATGGTATTGCTGTTAGTGGTAGCGTAGTTGATGTAGAGGCTGTAGCGTCTGGTCAGTCTTTCGCAGTTACCCTTCCCGCCTATACCCTAGTAAACTTAAGCATGAGCTACGAAGCTGATAACTGGTCTCTGATTGTTGCTGCAAAGAATGTTACTGATGAGCGTTACTTTCGAGCAAACTTCCCAGACCTCTTTGGAACCACAGTTGTTCTACCTGAGCTGCCAAGGCATTATCAGGCAAAAGTATCCTATCGTTTCTAAGAAGAAAGGGGCTCCGGCCCCTTTTTACTGCCCCCTAACCAAAAAAATTTCTTGACATTTTTGCTGAACTGTGCCAGAATATCATTCTGGAGAAAAAATGAATTTTCCCAAGAATAAAAATGGAGACATTTTATGAAATACTTACTCGCATTTCTTGCGTTTTTTACTTTACCAGCTTTTGCTGAAATCAACGGCTCTGTAGGAGCAACATCCCAATATGTTTTTAGGGGTCTCTCTCAGGGTGAAGACCCTGCGTTGCAGGTAGGTATTACTGCTTCCTCAGAAAATTTTTATGTTTCTTTTTGGGCAAGCCAGGTGGACGTCGCTCGTGATGTACATACAGAAGCAAACTATGCTTTTGGCATAAAAGCGAAGGGTTTTGATGTTGGCGTTCTTCAGTATGATTATTATGGCGATGATCTCGAACTTGGTGATGAGAGTCGTGAAGTTTATGTAGGTTATGCGGCCGGTCCTTTCTCAGCGTATGCTTTTCAGGATATGGATACGAAAGACAACTACTATAATATAAATGCAAGCCATTCATTCGATCTTGTAGATGTTTCAGTTTTTGCTGGACATGCAGAAGACTATGACCATGGAGGCGTGAAAGTTTCTCGCTCCTTTAATAAGTTCAATCTCGGTTATACCTTTGATTATAGACGTGATGCTTCGGAGCATTCGGTAGGACTTTTCTACAACTTCTAAACAAAAGGGCCTTCGGGCCCTTTTTCCTACCCCCACCTCAAAAATAAATCTTGACTTTTCGCTCGTATTAGAATACAATTGACTCATGAAACTCGTAAAAATGGCACCAGAAAATCTTGAAGTAGCCAACGCATATTTAAGCACTGGCAATGCAGTCGTTGCTGCAAATCATTTAGGATGTACTCCAGACCAGGTCTACGAGATACTTGAGAAATCAGAAGTAAAAGATTATATTAACTCGGTCTACCTCGACCAAGGTTATCGTAACCGTTTCCGCCTTGCAGAATTACTAGACGAAGTCATTGAAAATAAAATACAAGAAGCCCGTGACTCCGATCAATACTCTAGCAAAGATTTAGTTGATATAATTGCTCTTGCTCATAAAGTGTCAGAAGATCATCGAAAAACTTCGAATACTACGAACATTAAACAGCAGAACGTTCAAATCAATTCTCCTTTTGGCGAAGGAAACTATGGTAAGTTAATGGAGAAGTTGCTTGGAGCACCAGAATAAAGAGTTGCAAGATTTAAAAATAGCTTTTTTGCAGCATGAAGCTGTATGTGAAGAAAGATGGAGAACAATATTTAATGAACTCCGAGAAGGGAAAGAAGAAAGTAAAGAAAGGTGGGCTGAAGTAAAGGTCTCGGTACTACACCTTCATCGTCTCGTTTGGGCTGGAGGCGGAGCACTCATTCTCTTTTTAGCGGGAATGATTATGAAAGGACAGTTATGATTTTTAAAAAAGGAAGTATGTGGAAAATTGCGGGAAGTGCTGCCAAGTACTCTACTGAAGAAGAGGCAAAAGCTGCTGCAGGAATAAAACAGACTGTAATAAAAGAAGCTCCTTTTGAAAAGAGAGCTCCTTGTAATGAATGTGCATGCGATCCATGCGAGTGCGGGGCAGAATGGAAGTCAGTCGAAAAGACATCTACCAAGAAAGTATAATAAAAGGGAGCTTTTTAAAAGTCCCTATTGAAAGTTATTTAGAACTACTAGGTATAGAGGCTATACCTTCACAGAGGGCTTTAATCAATGCTATTAATAATGATAAGTATCGCTTTATTGTTGGTGCTCTTAGTAGGCGGCAAGGAAAAACATATATTGGTAACATTATTGCCCAGTGTGTCGCCCTCGTACCGGGATGCCATGTACTTATTGTGTCTCCTAATTACAACCTTAGTAACATTTCTTTTGATCTCCAAAGAAATCTTATAAAACATTTTGACCTGGAAGTAGCGAGAGATAACGCAAAAGATAGAGTAATTGAACTCACTAATGGGTCTACAATTAGACTCGGTTCCGTGAATCAAATTGATTCCGTTGTAGGAAGAAGCTATGACTTTGTTCTCTTCGATGAAGCGGCATTGGCAGATGGAGAAACTGCCTTCAATGTTGCCATCAGACCTACTCTTGACAAGCCGGGGTCTAAAGCTTTATTTATTAGTACTCCTCGCGGAAGGAATAATTGGTTTAGTCGTTTTTATAATCGTGGCTTTACTGATGAATTTGATGAGTGGGTAAGTATAAAAGCAACTTGGCAAGATAATCCTCGAGCATCGGAATCTGATATTGCAGAAGCTCGTCGTTCTATGAGTCAAGCAGAGTTCTCCCAAGAATATGAAGCAGACTTTAATATCTTCGAAGGGCAAGTATGGAACTTTGATTACGATAACTGTATAGCTGACTTATCAGAAAAAGATTTTACAGGTTGTGATATTATCTCAGGACTTGACGTAGGTTTTAAAGATCCAACCGCTTTTTGCTGTTTAGCTTATGACGGGGATAAGTACTATTTAATGGAAGAGTATTATGCCGCAGAGAGAACAACAGAAGAACATGCAGGTTTCTTAGCTGAAATTATTGATAGAAGAGAAGTAGATTACTGCTTTATTGATGCTGCGGCGGCTCAGACAAGATTTGACTTTGCGCAGCAGTACGATATTTCTACTATAAACGCTAAAAAATCTGTGGTAGATGGAATAGGGCATGTAGCTAGTCTTGTTGACAATGGTCGCTTAATAGTAGATCAAAGCTGTACAGAGGTTCTTCGTAGTCTTGACCAGTACAGGTGGGATCCAAACCCTAACTTAATACGTGAGAAGCCGGTACATGACTCTTCTTCTCATATGGCGGATGCATTGAGATACGCACTTTATAGTTTTGAAGAGAACGCGCCAACATTTTAAACGTAACGAAAAAATAATTCTTGACTTTCAACTAACCCGAATATATAATTTATAAAAATGGTAGAGCTAAAAAGAGATCCGATAAAATACATTAGGGATAAAGCAAAAGCTAAGTATGAAAAAGCCTCCTCTTGCGAGATTTGCGGAGTCAAGATTAAATTAGATTTTCACCATTACTTTACTTTAGCTCCATTGTATCATAAATGGATTAAAGAGAAACAACAACTTCGTCCCGAACACTATACAGATGAGTATCTGATTATTTGGAGAGACGAGTTTATAGACGATAATTGGCAAGAGCTGTATAATGATACAGTCACTCTTTGCCATGATCATCACCTCAAGCTTCATAGCATTTACGGCCGTAATCCACCACTTCATACGGCCAAAAAGCAAATGCGCTGGGTAGAAATACAAAGAGAAAAACAACATGGCATGGTATAACTTCTGGCAAGAAGAAAAGTTAAATCCCGCGCAAGAAGAGATTGTTGTTAGTCTCGAAGGCTCGGGGCCGATCGCTTCCCGAGAAATTATTACTAATTACAGGGCGTATTATGAATACTTAGAAGTAGTCAATCGCGCTGTAAATATGATTGTAGATGATGCAGCTGAAATTCCTCTAAGAATAGGAGAGCCGGTTCAAGGATTGAATTCGGTAACCAAAGGGGTTAGACGTTCTCGTGTTGACTTATTGCTTAACAAAGAGCCGAATCCTTTCCAAGATATTTCCAGTTTTAAGCGAAACCTCATAATCGATTATATTCTAGATGGAAACATTTTTGTATACTTTGATGGGATTTCTCTGTATCATCTCCCTGCTACTTATATGGATATCGAGCCCGATAAGAAAACATATGTTCGGGGATATACATTTCAAACTAATGTAGATTATCTAACTAAAGAAGTTATCCATATTAAGGAAAACTCTTTTCATAGTATTTACAGAGGGACTAGTAGATTAAGGGCTGCTCAACGAAGCATGTCACAACTTACTCGTATGAGAGAGTTTCAGGATAACTTTTTTAAGAATGGCGCTGTTCCCGGTCTTGTGATCAAGTCTCCTTCCGTTATTAGTGAGAAAAATAAGGAAAGGATGATTCAATCTTGGATGACCAGATATCGCCCAGACGGCGGAGGCAGAAGACCTCTAGTACTAGATGGTGGCATGGAATTGGATGCTATCTCAAATGTGAATTTTAGGGAGCTTGACTTTGAAGCTTCTATCGAAGGAGCAGAAAAAGAAATACTAAAAGTATTAGGCGTTCCTCCCATCATGCTTGACTCAGGAAACAATGCAAACATTCGTCCTAACCATAGAATGTATTACTTAGAGACTATTCTTCCTATTGTGGAGAAACTGACTAAGGCTATGGAGAGATACTTTGGTTTTGAGATTACACCGGATATTAGTAATATTCCTGCGTTACAACCAGAACTAAGAGACTCCGCAGCATACTATTCTACTCTTGTTAACTCTGGAATTATTACGCCCAACGAAGCAAGAGAAGCGTTAAACTATGATGAAATTTTTGGCTCGGGAGAAATAAGAGTACCAGCGAATATTGCGGGCTCCGCAGTAAACCCATCAGAGGGTGGAAGACCCGAAGAATCAGAGGAAGACTAAATGAAAAAAACAGAAGTACTAAAGACCTTAGTTGACTTCTTCCACGAACAAGGAAGAGTACTAAGAAAAACGGAATATTATAGACTAGGCGCAGACGTATGGCCTATCCATCCTAGACTTCTAACAAGATACTTTAGGGGCAGAGGTTATAACTCTATCCTTAAAACTGCACAACATATGTATCCGGCAGACTGGGCTTCAATCGGCACTGCGCCCGTTGAAGCTCCGAAGCCTGTTAAAAAGCCCGTTCTTGAACCGGCTTCAGAAGACGATCTTTCTCCTCTGGAGAAATTAAAGTCTTTAAAAGAAGGAGAATCAAGTGAATAAGATTTTTCACATTGGCTCCACATTTAAAGCGTTTGAAGAAGGGGATGATCTTCATATCGCTGGTATGGCTAGTACTAATAGTACTGACCGTGTTGGAGATGTAATTGAGACTGAGGCCTGGACAAAGGGCGGACTTCAAAATTACTTAAACAATCCCGTAATTCTTTTTAATCATGACTACAATCAGCCGATTGGCCGAGCAATTACGCTTGGTACGAACGACAATGGTCTGCAGTTAAAAGCAAAAATTGCTAAATCTGCTGGTCACGTAGGTGAATTAATTAAAGAAGGTGTCCTTGGAGCTTTTTCAGTCGGGTTTCGAGTCAAGGATGCGGAATATATGACCGAAACCGATGGATATAAGATTAAGGACGCAGAATTACTGGAAGTTTCAGTAGTAACGGTTCCTGCTAACCAAGCTGCAACCTTTTCTCTTGCAAAATCTTTTAACTCAGAATCTGAGTACGAAGAATTCAAGAAATCTTTCAAAACCGAAGATTCCGTGGAAGAAAAACACATACTTAATATTCAGGAAACTGAAGACAAAGTAACTGTTGAGTTTGAAAAACATTCTGAAACCGAGTCAATGCCTAAAGACTTATCACAAGTCGAAGTACAGGAGAAAACTATGAGTGATATCGATATCGATGCGATTGTGGCTGCTGCTGTCGAAAAGACCGCAACTGCAATGGCAATGAAAGACGCTGAGCGCAAAGCAGAAGAGCAAACGCGATTGGAAGCAGAGCAAAAAGCTGCTGAAGACGCACAAGTTCAAAAAGCTGCTGAAGAAGCTCGCATTGTAACCGCTGTTTCCAGCGGTACAGAAAAATTAATGGCTGACGTTGAAGCTAAAATGTCTGAGAAAGAAGCCGACCATATGGAAGTTGTCAAGCAATTCGAAAAAGAATTGTCTGAGAAATCTGAGGAAATTCAGAAGATGCGTGACAGTAAGCGAGTATTCGCTGACCGTGGCGAAAAATCTAGTTTCACAGAAGACGACATGGTAAACGCGCATATTCTAGGTGTAGTTACTAACAAAGGATTAGAAGGTACCAAGTTTGGTCGTTCTATTCTAGAGAAAGCTACTAATAATACTGCGGGTGTTCGTTTGCCTGCTAGTGCTAGTGATGACTTTGAAACTACTGTTTCAACTGCTATCGAACGTGACATTGAGCTCGAGCTTGTTCTCGACCCTCTGTTCCGTAAGATTCAGATGAACGCTGCTTCAATGGTTATTCCAACTATGCCTGATTCAGGTTATGCAGAATGGCTTAGCGCTAACGCTGCTGGAACAGGCGCAGGCGCTGCTCCTAAAGGTAACCTGGGTTCACGTGATGAAGCTTCACCCGGCGCCAATGCTGGGGTTACTTTAGGATCTAAAGTATTGACCGTTGAGAAGTTGGTTTCTAAGTCTTTTATGGCTAACGAAACTGAAGAAGATGCAATTATGCCTGTTCTTCCTTTGATTCGCGAAGCTATGGTTCGTGCACATGCACGTGCTATTGAGCATTCAATCCTTCAAGCTGGCTCTTCTGAAGTAGTAAACGCTGGCGGCCAGAATGGTTTGATCAAGCTTGCTACTGATGACACCAAAGTACTTGACTCCGGCGCTTCTGCCGGTGCCTATGTAGCTACTACTGCTGCTTTGTTGAACATGCGTCAAGCAATGGGTAAGTATGGTCGTCGTCCGAGTGACGTAGTATATATTGTATCTTTGGATGCATACTACGATATGCTTGATGATCCAGAATTCCAAGACGTCAACCTCGTTGGAAGTGATCGCGCTACTAAGATCTCAGGCGAAATTGGTCAGGCTTACGGCTCACCAATCATCGTTTGTGACGAGTTCACTGGCGGAAAGACTGCTAACAAGGTTTGGGGTGTTGCTGTTAATGCTCGTAACTTCTTGGTACCAGTACTTCGCGGTGTTACTGTTGAGTCTGACTATGAAGTCGCTAACCAACAGCGAGTTCTTGTTGCTACGCAACGTCGTGGTTTCGACCAGATGTTTGCTGCTGCTGGACAAGTTGTTGCGCACAAGTGGTAAGATAGTATCTAGGATGGGAAGCTTTCGGGCTTCCCAAGCCTTTTTTGGAAAATAAATGGCTGATTTAATTACTTTAGATGATTATAAATTACTAGAAGGGGTAAACTCTACTCAGTACGATGAAAAGTTCGAGACGCTAATTACGAGTGTAAGTAAGCTTGTCCGAACTTATTGTAACAGTGAGTTTGATACCTATGCCTCTGGTTCAGGATACACAGAATATTTTGATATTCAGTGGGATACTCATACAGTTCAGTTAAAGTATAGCCCCGTTATTAGTATTACAAGTGTACATGAAAGAGTGGGCCAGGCTAGTGCTTATACACAATTATACACTAATGGAGGAGGAACACCCCCTGAGTACTCGTGGTACTTAGACGCCTTTTCAGATTCTGTATTTAGAACACATGAAGGGGGTTCTTACAAAGCTTGGCCTCATGGAGTAGGTTCTGTTAAAGTTGTTTATTTAGCTGGCTATGCAACTATCCCTTCAGACTTACAGTTAGCTATTGCAGACATTGTCACATACTATCATAAGGATGAGTGGAAAGAGAGACAGAGTATTGGCTCTGCAACTCGCGAGGGTGCAGGAAGCTCCGCCATACGAAATGATCCAGGGTTTCCCGACCATATCCGTAGAGTCCTAGATATGTATAGAGTGTCATGAGTAAAGCATTTTTAAGAAAACTCTTAAATGAGCTAGATAGAGATCTTAGCAAGAATAGTGACGAGTATAGAAGAGAGACATCCGACAGAAAAATAACTACATTAAAAATGACAGTAAATGGCCTAATGTCTCATAGCTACAAGCAACTGGGATCTCTAGTGCCTAAAAACAAAACAGAAAAAGCTCAGCTAGACGAGTTAATTAGAAGTGGTTGCGGATATATAGCAGAAGAGACTTTTAAAGCTGCAAAAGCAAGTTTCCCTGATAACATAAAAGGGAATAACTACTGGGCTTTTTCAGTTGTAGTAGATCAAGGACTAGAGACTCCGTTTGGTCACATGAGTATTTTTAATACTGTAAAGTCTTTCTATACTCAGCCAAAGAATGAATATATCGCTGCTCTGAATAACTTTTTTAATACTCGGGGAAAGAACGTAAATTTGGATAGTAGTAGTAATCAGTTTTTTAACTTAGAGCACCTAGAACACGATTCTGTTGCGGAACAACAAGTTACAGACTCTATCAATAAGTTCGGTAGAAGGGGAGGCTCTTTTAACACTAGAGGAGGTGATCTTACCGCTGCAGACGTAAAAGAGTTAGGGCTAGAGTTATTTCTATCTAAAACAGGTACGTTGGACAACGATACTATAGTAGTAGGCTTAGGTTCCAGAGTAGTAAATGCAGCTAAGTCTGGGGGAGAAAGAGCACTAAAAAAGCTTTATCAGGACACGATAAAAGAAGCTCTTATACGACTAGATTATTCAGAAAGCTTTGACGATAGACCCGGATCCGATAGTAGAAATGTTATTCGTCAAAAAAAGCTAAAGAAAAGAGTAAAAACAAAGCTAAACAAAAACATAAAAACTACAATAAAGACAGAACCGATTAAATTATCTAAAGGTTCTGTTAGCAAAACAAAGAAGAGAAAAACAAAGGTAACTAAAACTGAAGCGAGTCTAGGGACGTTAAGCGTAACCAAAGGCAAAGCGTCAAAAAAAGAGCCTTCCTATTCTAGTTTTATGTCATTACAAGTTTTAATTAATGCAAAGCTGCCTGATAGAGTAAAGAAAAATATGATGTCCCCTTCACTACAAAATAGAACGGGAAGATTCGCTGAGAGCGCGCGAGTAGTGGATATAACACAAACAAAGAAAGGGTTTCCGAGCATAGGTTTTACCTATCAAAAAAATCCTTACCAAATATTTGAGCAGGGTTCTGGAAAGACTCCTTGGGCGAGTGCAAGCAGAGACCCCAGAAAATTAATAGATAAATCTATAAGAGAAATAGCCCTAGAGTTAATAGAGGGAAGGTTCTATACTAGGAGGGTTTAAATGGCTACTAGAGATTATAGTACACGAAGAATGGCTATTGTAAAAGCTCTTGAAACTAAGCTTAAGCTTATTAATGGTAATTTCCCTTATAGAACAAATCTATATAACAACGTACTGCCTCGATTAAAATTCTGGGACGAAGTAGAAGACTTTCCAGCAGTTCATGTGAGTGCCGGGTCGGAAACAAGACAGTACCAAGGCGGAGGATATAAAGACAGATTTCTAACAGTTACTCTTCGGGTATATGTTCAAGAAGAAAATGCAATTTTTGCTCTTGAAAAGTTATTCGAGGACATAGAAACAGTTTTGGAAGACAATGGAAGTCTTTCCTACACAGACCAAGACGGGCAACCTCAACGTGTTCAGCAGATAACAATCTTGAGCTTGAGCACAGATGAAGGAGCCCTAGAACCTTTAGCAGTAGGCGAGATTATTTGCGAGGTTCGATACTAACCTTTTAGGTTAAGGACAGGGGAAACTGGTACAGTTTTCTCAGGAGAAATATAATGGCTTTACAATTTACAAGAAACGCTACCGTATACGTAGAACTTCTAGACGCTAACGGCTACCATAAAAATGGCTGGCAGTTATCTGTTTTAGACGGTTTTTCGTTCACCCAATCAATCAACTCTTCGGAAATCACAATCAACGAAGCAGGCTCCACCTCTCGTAGAGCTCGACTGCTTTTTAATGATAGTCTGGCTCCTGTAGAGTGGTCTATGAGTACTTATGCGCGTCCTTTCACAGACTCTTCTAAAACAAGAGCACCTGAAGACGTTCTTTGGGCTATGTCGCTTGGAGCTAATGATTACAACAACACTACTAAAGTATTTTCTGGCACTAGTTCAAGTCCTGCAGTAAATGCTGTAACTAATGGTACGAATACTTTTAATTTTAACAACTCAAACGTTTCTTCTTTCTCCGATAATTGGAATATCTATTTCGGTTTCGAAGACGGCACTAACATTCAATATTACAAACTACAGAGTTCTGTAGTTAACTCTGTTTCGATGGACTTTGATATTGATGGTATTGCAACTATCTCTTGGAGTGGTTTTGCAAAACAATTGGGAGATGAAAGCACTGTTAAACCCGGTTTTGTATTGCCGGTTGGGCAAGCTGTTACGGGAGCCTCAGGAAATGGTTCAGTAGCTACCTTGACCGTTGGAGCTACTACAGGTTTCCGAGTAGGACAAAGAATCTATGTAGAAGGCATGAATCCTGCAGGCTATAACACAGCTACTTCAGGCAGTTTAAAAACTCCTGCAGGGGCCCTAATTACTGCTCTAACTTCCACAACCGTTTCTTACGCTAGTGCTGAAAACGGAAGTTTCTCTTCTGGGGGCACATTAGGTAGTTTAAAAGCTGCTCAAGTAACTGCTGGAGAAGTGGTTATTAATACAGGATTGAATACAACAACTAATTTTATTAGGAATAGAATATCTACAGTTACCCTGCAAAATACAGCAGGCTCTTTAGACTACAATCTTGTGCTTACAGGAGGCAATTTAACCCTAGAAAATAATATTAATTATCTCACTCCAGAAGAATTAGGCGTAGTAAACGCTCCTTTAGCTAATATTACTGGCGCACGAAGCATTAGTGGTAGTATGACTTGTTACTTAGACAATGATACCGCAGGAGAGAAGTCAGGCAAATTATTTGCAGACTTAGTCGCGGATACAACTACTATCAGAAATGTTTTTGATATGACACTTCAAATGGGAGGAACCTCAGCGGGCCCCAGAGTTTATCTGGATTTGCCGACTGCACATTTGGAAGTACCTACTATTAATGTCGAAGACTTACTTACCTTAGAGATTAATTTCCACGGGCAAGTTAGCGGCGGTAACGTTGACCTAACAAACGAAGCAACTATTATATATAATAGCTAAGGAGAAATAAAATGGCTTTACAATTTACAAGAAATGCTACGGTTTACGTAGTAGGTGGAGGAGCTGTTTGGCAGTTGTCAGTTTTGGACGGTTTTTCCTTTACTCAATCAATCAATTCTTCAGAAATTACAATCAATGAAGCGGGTTCTACTTCTCGTAGAGCTCGACTGCTTTTTAACGATAGTTTAGCTCCTGTAGAATGGTCTATGAGTACATACGCCCGTCCTTTCAAAAGTTCTGGTAGTGTTCGCGCTCCGGAAGAAGCTCTCTGGGCTATGATGCTCGGTGCGACACATCATTCTTCGGGAGTTTTTAGGTCTTCTGCTTTTACAGAAGTAACAAGTATTAATGTACATACAGCAGGATTACAACCTAAAGGTCCTATATATGAAATTACCACCGCAGGAAGCTCTGTTAATTGGACAGCTATAGGAGCTTCGGCGGCTACTGCAGGAGCTAAATTTATTTACAATGGTGTAGCTATTACAGGTTCCGGAGGTGTAGTTACTGAAACTGATGAGATTAACCTAATTACTACGGATGCTAGTAATGGTACTCCTTCGGACGCTTTTGAGGATGATAGAAACGTATTTAACCTATCTAAGTCAAACGTTTCTTCTTTTTCAGATGGATGGGATATTTATGTAGCTTTCGAAGACGGCAGTAATAAGCAATATTATAAATTAGCCGATTCAGTAGTTAACTCTGCTTCTATTGATTTTGATATTGACGGTATTGCAACCATTGCTTGGAGCGGCTTTGCCAAAACTTTGACAGATGCTGGCACAAGCGCACCTAGTGCTATTACTTCTCCTACCCCTATTACGGGCGGACTGACCGATACGGATAACTTTATTCGTAACAGAATCTCCACGGTAAGATTAATAAATACAAGTGACTCCGATGCTTATACAGTAGTTCTTACTGGAGGCAGCTTCACTATCGAGAATAATGTCAATTATCTTACCCCAGAAGAACTAGGTGTAGTAAACGCTCCTTTAGCCAATATTACAGGGGCAAGAAGTGTGAGTGGCAGTATGACTTGTTACTTAGATAATGATATTTCAAATAGTAAATCTGGAGAATTATTTAAGGATTTGGTAGAGGATACAACAACCATTCGTAATACTCACTTACTCGAAGTAAATATAGGGGGAAGCTCAATAGACACTCCTAGGCTTCAGCTTACTATGCCTTCAGCGCACCTTGAAATACCTACAATTAATGTTGAGGATCTACTTACTTTGGAAGTTAATTTCCACGGACAAGTACAGGGCGGTGACGTAGATAAGACCAATGAAAGTCTTATAGCTTATAAGGCATAGAAAAAATAATTCTTGACAATTAGGTAGTAGTTTTGTATAATTACTAAATGTACGGGGAGGAATTTCTCCCCTTTTTTTCATTTAAAAAATAATAGGAGTGATTTATTGTGGAGTGGGAATTAATAAAAGAATATGTAGGCCCTGTAACAACAACCGACCCGGATAATCCCGACGCGGCTCCTGTGGTTACACCTGGCACTGTTACTATACGCCTTACATATAAAGACCACAGAGAGGACAGAGAGTTCATGCCACCTTTGGATAGTGACGGGAAGTACAGCACTGATTTGATGACTCAATTTGCCAATAGTTTAGCCAGCAATCTTAAAGAAAAGTATGACGCCGGCCAACGCTGGGTATAATCTGTTACACCGGAGGAGCTAGTATAGGAGATAACTGTGGCGAGGTTTGAATTTTTAAGAGAAGGAAGAGTATGGTTAGAATACGACAATACCTTCTATCTTTTGCATACAGCTCGAGACGTTACCTTCAACCAAACCTTTGAAGAAAAAGGGGTGCCTAGAAGAACCTTACAACAACAAACAAACTTTGTTCAAGGTTCTTCCATAACCCAAGCAAATCCCGCTGATTTTTCTTTCACCCTCTATCTATTGGACGGTGAATCTAGTTTTAAGCATCAACATAAGCCCTTAGACTTGCTTTTGAATACGAACGCTACGCCCGAAGGCGTAGACAATTTCAATCTATATTTTGTATATTCGGATTATAGTCCAGAAACATACTATAAATTAGAAAGATGTGTATTTACTTCAGGTTCGTTTAAAATACCAAGAAACGGTTTAATGACTGTTAATTTGTCAGGTACGGGAAGCAAATTGAGAAGATTAGAAAGTTCTTTCTCTCAGTCTACCCATTCAAATTATACTACAAGTCCTTCATATGCAATATCGAAAGAATTTGACATTGAATTTAAACCTTTACTTTCGTATACAAAACAAGACAGGATCTTAGGCGCAACTATAGAAGTCCAGAATAATATATCTTGGACAGCTAACCCAACCCTTCAAGATTCCCTATCTGTTACTGCAGAGTTCAACACTATCTTTCCGTATAATTACACTTTATCTGATAGAAATATCGGAGGAAGTATACAGCAGTATACTGATGGAGAAGTAAATAATAGTGGAGGCTCACAGACTTACATTCAGTCTTGGAGAGATATGGATATTCGTATCTCTGCAGGACTAGCGTCTAACAATCTTCAGCTATTAATTACCCTTCCTGACGCTCGTTTTACAGCGAGAACCACTTTTGGGGAAGTATTTACCCAGAACTACGATTTTCGAGCGATCGAAGATACAACAACATTTGTTTATAATTAATATTTAGGAGATTTAATGAAATTAAAAGATTTAATGGTGGATACCAAGTCAGCATGGCTAGACTTTCCAGGTTGCCCCGGGTTTGAAGTAGAGGTATGCAATCTTTCACGAAAGGAGTTAATGGCTCTAAGAAAGAGATGTATAGCGCAAAAGTTTGATCGTAAGAGTCGACAAATGATAGAAGACCTCGACGAAGAGAAATTTGTTACGGAGTTTACTAAAGCTACCGTACACGGATGGAAAGGCTTAAAATTAAAATATCTAGAAGACTTAATTCTTGTGGACCTGAGCTCTCAAGATGTAGAATCTATTTTAGACTATGATCAAGAGCAAGCAGAATTACTAGTATCTAACTCTACAGAATTCGATAATTGGATAAACGAGGTAGTCTTTGACCTTGCCAACTTTCGCGGAGGACCAAAAACAGATCCTTTGGGAGCGCTTAGAGAAGTGGCAGACAAATAGTTCTATTGGAATGACTAAAGAAAAATATCTGGATATGGAGAAACAACTAAAAAGAGAACCAAATCCAGATAAATGTCCTCCGGGCATAGAAGACTTTCCAGAAGAGACAATACAGGCTTTAGAGATTTTTAATTATTTGGGAGACCGGGTGTACCCAGATGTTGGATACACAGGAAAAGATTATACTAATCTTCCCGTATTAATGCAAATTTATAATATTCAGAACAAAGAACTTTTATTAGATACTTTGTTAAGGCTTGATTCGGAAGCGATTAAGACTTCTCAAGAGAAGATTAAACGTGAATTCGACAAGGTAAAGAGCAAAAATCGTGGCAAATAATTCAATACTTTTTGAAGTTATTGTAACAGACAAGGGCTTACAAGTAGTCGAAAAGAAACTCGATGGGGTAACTTCCTCAGCTAATCGAGCGACCGGCGCTACCGAGAGAATGTCGAAGTCTCAAAAGAATAACGCCGCTCAGTTTAATAAGCAGCAAAAAGGGGTAGCACAGGCTACTTCTAACTCCACAAAGAGTTTTGCAAAACAAGCCCAATTTATTCAAGGCGGGCTTGTTCCTGCCTATGCTGAAATTGCTTCTCGTGTTTTTGCAATTACAGCTTTTTTTGGTGCTCTACAAAGAGCCGCACAAACAGAAAAACTTGCACAAGGTTTGGAGGTCTTAGGGGTCTCTTCCGGTGTTGCTTTGACTACTTTATCTAAAGGGCTTCAAGAAGCTACGGGATTCGCTCTTTCTATGGAAGAATCTATGAGGTCTACGAACCTTGTAATTAGCGCAGGATTTGATTCCTCTTCAATAGAAAGATTAGGAGAAGTAGCTAGAACGGCAAGTATTGCTCTTGGCAGAGATACCGCCGACTCTCTTTCCCGACTAACCCGGGGTGCTACAAAGCTGGAACCTGAACTTCTTGATGAATTGGGCATAATGGTTCGCTTAGATGAAGCTACTTCAAACTATGCAAGTAAGATTGGCAAAACAGTGTCCGAACTTACTAACTTCGAACGAAGACAAGCCTTTATGAATGCAGTTCTAGAAGAGGGTGAAAAGAAATTTTCCGCTCTAGCAGGTGTTGACGTAAGTGCTTACGATAAGATAGCGGCTACTTTCAATGATTTAAGCAAGACTCTTCTAAATGTTGTAAACTTCGCTTTTAGTCCTTTGCTCAAGGTCCTCGCTTCCTCTAAGATACTATTATTAGGGTTTTTCACGGCTTTTGGTGCTACCGTATTGAGAAGTATTGCACCCGGACTTTCTGATCTCGGATCTAGATATTCAGATCTTAGAGCACAAGTAAAAGCAAGTACACTAGGTCAAATACAGTCTCTCTCTGTATTGAAAAATACTGGCCCTGCTTTTGCTAAAGTAACTGAACAGATAGAGGCCGGAGTTCCTATCCAGGAAGCTCTTAATACTGCAAGAGCTTCTATGGCAGGTACTTTAGGACAACTTACTAAAAAACATAAAAAAATGGTACTCGCAGAAGGGGAAGCCAGTGAGGGCGCAAGAAGATTAAAAGCAGAAATAGACGGACAAAGAAAGTCGTATAGAGACCTTGGGGTAACCATTCAAGGAGTAGTAAATGCTCAACAGAACTTAACTAATGAGCAACAAATTTCTACCTTGTTGGGTACTGGAAGATTCGCTGAAGCCTGGGCACAAGCTAAGGAGTTATTTGCAAACTATGGCTCACAAATAGGAGAGGCAGGTAAGGATCAAGGCGCGTTTCATAAAATATTAGCTAAGCTAGGCCCAATATTTGGAGCTACTGCAACTGCTGCACGAATAGCGGGTACAGCAATTTCCCTCGCCATACCCATTTTTACGGCGATTACAGTTATTATAGGTGCTTTTGATGTGATGATGAAGGGTGTTACCTGGGTTATGGAGAAATTTGCTCCTGCCGCCGCCGCCGCCAATGCAGCATCCGCAAAATTAAAAGAAACTGTAAGCGAACTTGAAAAGACCTTCAAACAATTAAATGCTACTGCCAATGGTAGTAATGCTGTATATAAAACTTTAACTGCACGAACAACTGCAGCTGCTAATGCTTACTCGAATTTGGCAGCGCAGTCTCAGATCGCTTACGACGCTCTGCTTAGAGCTAGAAAACTTGGTGAGACTCCTGTAAATACTTTGTCGGGTCTACGATCAATGAGAGACGCTATTCTGGCCAGTGATGAGCTTACTGAAAGATATAAAAAGATGTATGATATAGAAGGCGACGTTGGTGATCACATAATGGAGCGAGCTGGAGGTAACGCGGTAGGTGCTCTAAGGACTATGAAATCAATAATAGAAGACGTCTTAGATCCTCAGAAAAAATTTACAGACGAATTGAATAATAGTAATTTAGCTGCTACGGTTGCTGCTAAAGGAGTAAGAGACTTATATAATTCTATACAAAATAAAACTCCTTTCGATCAAGCAGTTGCTGATGTAACCGATTTGTCAAAAAATTTAAACAATCTGGCTAAAAGATCCGGTAAAGAAAGTGTACAGGCTTTTGCAAATCTACAAGAACAACTAGACAAGGGCAGCTATAATCAGATAATAGATCCGCATATACTGAAGATGTTGAAAGACGCTTCGGTCACTACTGAAGAACAGGCGAAAAATCTTTTTGCTATGGCTACTATCGCTGTGAAACAAAAGAAAGAGAGTCTTGTACTCTTTCAAACAGAGTCAAGTATAGCAAAAAGTAAAGAGCGTACGGCCCAAGCGGAACTTACAAAGCTTCAGGAAGGGGTACAAACCAGAGAGACTATAGCAGCACAGCTCATGCACGAAGATCAAATTCTTAAGCAGCAGAAGAAGGCGGTAGACGCTAAACTAAAGATCGCAAGAGATACTTTAGATACTACTGGAAAAACTGCCCTGACAGCAGAGGAAATAGTGGTACAGGAGAGTCTAATTAGGGCACTAGTGGCAGAAGGGGAAGCCATAACAGCTAAGAGATTAGGCCATCTAGAAAAGGCGGAAGCGCAAGAGATTAAACTTACTGCGAAAATGAAAGAAAAAATAGATCTTGAGAAACAAGTACTAAACCAGATATTAGCAGGAGTGGATGCGAAAAAGAAAACCATAGAACTAGACGACAAAATTTTAAGTTCTGCGACTAAGCTGGCCAATGCTAGAAAAGGGCTGGCTGCGAGTGAGACAGCCACACAAGAGTTTGATAGAGTTAAGGAAAACTTTGAGGTGACCAAAAAAGGCGAAGTAACACTAAGTAAAGCTAAAAAGAGCCTTATGGACACTGAAAAAGAGACAAAACTAATGTTAATCGAGCTTCAGATGGATGTGCTGGCGATGGAGCTTACCGTGCTTAGTAAGAAAATTGCTGCAAATAAAGAAATGGACGAGGGTACGAAGGCAAGACTACAGACCGAACTCTCCCAAAGTATAGCTAATGTTGGTAAAGAAGGTACCTTACGGAAGAGACTAAGGGAGAATCTTACTAAAGAAATGGGCTTGCAAGAAGAAGAACAGATCGCAGGCTACTACACGGCTAGAAATGCCGCCGAGAAAGAATTGATAGACACTAGGTTACAAGCAGCAGAACTAGAGAATGACTTAGCCAAAAGATTGACAGATTTAAACTCTCAAATTTTTGATAGTAAGATGTCTACTATAGACAGCGAGAGAAAGATTGAAGAAGAAAAATTAAAAGTTCAAAATTCTCAGACGAGAGCAGATAGAAGAAGAGTTCTAAGTGTCAAGCAAATTGCTGAGTTAGACCAAAAAACTCTCGAGAAGAAGAAAAAGTTAATTGAACAAGATACCAAAAATAAATTAAATGCTCTAGATCAAGAGTTCATATTGCTCAGAGCAAAAAGAGAGCAAACAAAAGCAGAGCAAGAGTTACTAATAGAGTCAGTTCGTTTGATCCTTGGAGATAAAAGAGCCGATGAATTAAAGTCTAAGCTAGATACCGCTTTTATAGCTTCAGGCAAACTCTTGGACATGGCTGAGACGGCTTCCAGAGAGAGAATCAAAGCTCTTGGAGAGTCTTTAATTTCAGATCTCAAAGCCGCCGCAAAAGATAGTGTGAAAGAGGCTTCCGCAACTGATTTCCTAGCAGGCACAAGCTCAAGCAAATTTTTACAGGAAATTAATGATGCTAAAGATAGAGGCGCGGTAACTAGAAGTAATGCCCAGACGTATTCGGAAGAGCAAAATGCAGCAGTAGCCTCTGCGCAAACTAAAGTCGATGGCATTCAGAGCGGAAAAGATGCAGAGGGTAATAATATACCCCTGGATGAGATTGATGCTCTCAACAAAGGGTTAGAAGAAGCCAAAATACGAGCAAAAGACGCAGAAATAGGTATAAAACAAGCTTTTATAGCTGCTACTCTTGAAGGTATTTCTCCGATGCTTAACAAGCTGAAAGAGCTGGGCCCTCAAGGAGAATTAGTAGCTACTGTTGTAGAATCAACTGCGGTCATGGGAATGGCCTTTTTAGAACTAGCAAAAAGCGGAAACACCGCAGCAGATAAGTTAGCTGCTGTAGGGGCAATTGTGCAAGGTATAGGAGCCATAATGGCAGCCTCTAGTAAAGCAAAAATTGCAGGAATTGACAAAGAAATTGACGCAGAGAAGAGAAGAGATGGAAAGTCAAAAGAGTCTCTAGCAAAAATCTCAGCACTTGAAAAGAAGAAAGAAAGAGCGAAAAGAAAAGCTTTTGAACAGAATAAGAAAATAGCAATGGCTGAGACAATTATAAATACTGCTGCGGCCGTAATGGCCCAGAAAGGAAACTGGCCAATGATGATATTGATGGGTCTATTGGGCGCTGCTCAGTTAGCAATTATTGCAGGAACTTCTTATCAAGGGGGAGGTTCTGCTGCGGGCGCTTCAACTCCTTCTTCTATAGGTATGGGAGAGAGGTCTAATAAAGTAGACGTGTCTAAACAAGCTTCCGGAGCAGAATTATCAGCTTTGAGAGGCGGAAGTACGGCAAATATTGGCGGACAAAATTTCATGCCCCCTCCTGCTTTTATGGGAGCACAGTATAGAGCGCAAGGAGGCCCTACAGCAGGTTACGTAGTGGGTGAGCAAGGTCCAGAACTGTTTGTTCCGGACGTGCCAGGGAAAATCGTTCCTAATGATGAGATGAAGCAATCTCAGCCTGTGAATGTAAACTTTACTATTCAAGCGATAGATACAACAAATTTCAATGATGCGCTTGTAACTCAAAGAGGAAATATTATTTCAATGATTAGAGAAGCCGCCAATACTTACGGAGAGACTTTTCTAGAGTCTGTTAATGATACAGCAATTACGACAGGACAAGGTAAATTATAATGGCATTCATGGACGTACTACCCGACCCCAATAGAAGGATTTTAGACTCTGGTAAAGGAGGAAATAATACTTCTAGCCCTACCACTGGAACTGCTGGTCCCGGCTTTGCTTCAGTGAAGTTTGCCTCAGTTCAGCCCACTATGGTGTCTAGAACTAATGGAGGAAGGGTTGTTACTCGAGCACAAGCTACTCAGTACTGGAAAATAGATATCAGCTATAACCCTCTTACTAGGGCAGAGTTTGAGCCTGTGAACTCTTTTCTTATGTCAAAGCAAGGAAGACTTACACCTTTTTATGTAGTACTACCCCAGCATGATAATCCTAGAAGCGGCTTTACGACAATTGTTCGTACTGATGAGGCTGCGACTTCGGGAGCAACTAAAGTAAAAGTAGATGATTTTGGTAACGCGACCGCTGCGGGCCCTCGTCCCGGTGATTTATTCACTGTTACAGACACCACAAACTCAAACCATGTCAAAGCTTATATGGTTACAAGAGTAGAAACAAACACTGACTATGAAGGTATTCAACCTGCTGCCGCCGAGCGTGTAATTCATTTTAATCCTCCACTAACTTACTCTGTGGGGGACAATACCGTACTAAATTTTACAAACCCTAGGATTAGAGTAATTTCGCAAAAGAATGCTCAAGAATATTCACTATCAACTGATAATCTTTTTAACTTCAGTCTGTCTTTAGAGGAGGCATTACCTTAAATGAGCAAATTAAATTCTAACCCTACTCTTTCGGTTCATTTAGAGGAGAATCGTCCTTTTGTATACGCACACTTAGTAAAGTTTGAAAGACCTCTAAAAGAATGGGTAGCTCCAAATGCTGACGTGCTTTACAGCCAGAAAGCCTCTAGATACATGCATATTACAGATGCTTCATACGTTATTGGGTATGATGATCTGTCTACGTATACCAGTCTAGCGGGTTTCGACGGTCGCACGCGTAATTATTCTCAAAACTATTACCCTAATAAACTAATCAGCGTTGGTTCGGTTCAGGATTCCTCTGAGAATAAAGTATCAAATTTAAGTGTCACACTAGATGCAGGAGCTCTTGATGCCACTATATATTCGGAGACAATAACTTTTACCAAGACTACAAGCCCTTCGGAGTATTTTTTAGAGGCACAGACTAGCCTGTCTGATGCAGGTTTTGCAGAGGGAGATATTATAAGTTTAGTTTCCTCTAACAGCGGTATAAATTCTGGAACTAGGTATAAAATTCATTCGTTCAGAAATGAAGGTAAGAAAGTTCGTGTCACAGAGGAGACTTTTCCTTTTGGTACTTGGACGGAGACATCAAAAACCTATACTATTTCACAAGCAAGTACAGAGATAACCGCACTTACCTTAGATCAAAAAGCTGCTAATTTTGTAAACAGACAAGTATCTGTATTTAAAGCTTTTTTCTATGAAGACGAGCCGGGCGTATTTATAGGCAACCCTGTACGTCTATTTAGCGGTATTATTACTGCTGCAAGTTATAAAGAAACTCCAGATAGAAATGCTACCATAACTTGGTCATGTAAAAGTCACTGGGGTGATTTTCAACAAGTACGTGGTCGTTTAGGAGCCGACGAATACCATAGAGCTTTAGATGGTGAAGGTAGGGCTAACGCCCAAGCTACTGTCAAACCTGAGTATGCTTCTGATAGAGGATTTCAGCACGCTAATAATGCTGTGAATATTATAGGCCTTTACAATACTACAGAAACTAAATTCAGAGAGATCTGGAGAAACAAGCTATTCGGCACTAAAAAACTTGAAGAATACGAAGAAGAGGTTGTAAACGAAGTCGATCTCCGGTTTAATTTAAGTGCAAAATATATACCTGTAGTTTACGGAGTTAGAAGATTGGGCGGAACCCCTATCTTTGCCGACACTTCTTTAGACGCAAGCAAAGTTTATATTGCAGAAACTCTTGCCGAAGGCCCTATACAGGGTATACTAAATATGTATGTGGAAGACCAACCTTTGGTTTGTATTTCAGAGCAGGATTCCGCTGTACGAAGCTCTATAGCAGGTGGTTCCGGCGGTCTAACCTCTACGGGATCTACTGCTTGTTTTGGTAGGGCAGATTTAGGGCAAGTATTAGTAGGGGAATATACTGTAACTAGTGGTTTAACTAATTCCGCAGGCCGAGCTCTCGATAATCTTAGTTCTATAGACTTAATTAGAGAAGCTGTACGTATAGGTCAGCAAGCCGCCGCCGCCGTTACTAGTGGCGGTCAATCTGCTGTAAATACTTCTTATAATACTGCAGCCTCTAATTTATATGTTTCAGGTCTCAACACAAATCTTAATGGAATAACGCATGATTACGGCGTTAATTTCGCTTCGCCTAATAATACAACCATAGAGTTTAAGTCAGGATTACCTAATCAACTAGCTTCTTCTTCTTTTGCAAATTTAGGGAAAAATGTTGACTTCAAACTACAATCAGATTACTATGGGGCAAACTCCGGAGCATATTATTGGGGAGGAGAGCACAGATTATTAGACACAGCCTATACTACTAGTATTTTTGAAATTTCTTCAGAGCAAACTACCGTACCAGAGATAGACTATGTAATTCGGGGTTCAATGGTAGAATGTTTTAACTATGATGGAAGCTTTGGTAACATTGTTAACACTGAGAGCCACACTTGGTTTAATATAGGGGATACCGTAGATCTAAACATTACAGTTAGTGGACAGACTGTCCCAGTAGTCTCAGATATTACTATTATAGACAAGTGGTTTTATTATGATTCTACTGGACAGAAAAACTATAGATTTCGTTGGGACCTAACTGCACAACAAGAATTCACTCTTAAGACTCACAAGACTTTTTGGATGGAGGATGATTCTTCTCATACCTGGACTATGGCTACTTATGATTTTAAGGAAGGAGAGACACATTTTACTATAGATAGAGAGTTAAAACAGGAAGTCACTGCAGTTAGTAGCTCCGGAAGCTCTGATCTTACAGTTACTTTGGACACAACTAATAATGAATTTAACCATTCGACTCTAGGTAGCGATGCACGCGTCTCACTACTTACAGAAGTAGAAGTTACATCAACAGACGAAACACATAGCGCTGCCCCAGATAATATTACAACTTCTATTACAAGTACTTCTACATTTACTACGCCTTCCACAAATTCAATGACTGTGACGAACCAGGATACAGGAACTATTAGCGACGTCCTAGCTGTTGCCGATACTACTACTTTTGTAGTTGCTAAAAATAAAATAAGTTTAGCGGCAAACTCTAGTTTAAGTGCAGCATCTATTTCATCGGGGAAAACAGTTATTATACGTAAGAATGATACTGGCAGTAATATAACTGAAATTACAAGAACTGTTACTTCATATGATTCTACTGGAAGAATATTAACAGTAGCTCCCGATTTGGATGATGGTGAGATTCCCGCCGCCAACGATACTATAACGATCTTAGGTACTCAAGAAGGTAGAGATCTTCGTCCCACCACTAACTTCGCTCTTATGATGTACGACTATCTTCGTAACAAGAGATATGGGGCAGGACTTTCCACAGATAAGTTAGACCATAGTAGTTTTTTACATGCAGGACGAGTTTGCGATACTACATCAGATATAACAGTTACTGTATCTCTAACTGCAACACACTTATCTAGCTTAGCTGTGGGACAAAAATACACTTATTCTCCTACTATAAGCGGAGTAGACCGTTTCAAATGGCAGGGAGTAGTAAAAGAAATCAGAGTAATTACTACTACTAATACTACTGCAACTGCCACTATAGTTTTTGGTTCTTGTGTAGGAAAACTAACCAACAAGTTTAATAAAAACAGGCAGAGAGCTGCGGGAGACGTTGTTTGGGATACCGGTGCCCTACAAACAAGCAAGGTTAGTACTGTAGGAACTCAAGACACAATAACCGACAATGCTACTGCAATAACTGCAATCGGCTTAAGCCCTCCCGGCACAGCAGCCACAGCAAATAATACTTTATCTATAACATGTGTGGCAGGTACTAATCCTGTTAGTAATTATAGTTTGTATGATTCTGACTTCGTGACTTACTGGAAGTACTTAGGGTGGGATTCCCCAGATCAGCGGTGGGTCACTAGGCATCAAGGTAATGTTTTAATAGATACTTCCCAACCTGTCTTTAATGTTATAGGGGGCTTACTAGATCATTTTAACGGTATTTTATCTTTTCAAGACGGTAAATTTCGTCTAGAAGTAGAAACAAAAAGAGACCCAGATTCTGATTTATGGTGGAACTTCTTAGACTCTTCACAGGGTTGGGCTACCGAACAGGGTACTCTAACTGCTTCAGAAGATTTCGCTAGCGTAACTAGCCCTGTAGCCAACACTGTGGGAAAGATAGTAAAAACTGGGGTGGACTTTCTTGGCTCTCTTAATTCTGTCGTAAGAGCGCGAATAAAGAAACGTACTGGTGGAAGCTCCTGGACAGGAGAACTATACTTTTCCACCTTTAGTCCATTTGGGACTACCGGACACTCAAAAACTATAGCTCAGCCTACAAGCTTAGACTCGTTCGAATGGACTACAGTATCTTGGGATATGTCTAGTAACACCCTTTGGAATACTAGATATATTACCGGATTAAAATTAGAGTTAGGAATTGACTTTGATGTAGAGTGGATTTCTGTAGGATCAGGACAGCGAGTAGTAGAGGCCGAAGACATTGTAGGCAGTATCAATTTAAAGGATCAGGGCTTATCAAAAGCGTTTAATTCTTTGTCTGCTAGCATAATTGATCCAGGTAATAATTTTAATAATCGTTCTGTATCTTTCTTTAACTCAGACTATCTGAAACAAGACAGGGGTGTAGTTCGTTCAGGATCCTACAAGCTAGAGGGTATAACCAATTATTACAATGCTAGATTAGCTGTAGAGCAGACTCTTAATAAGTCTCGATTTGCTAGAAAAATATCCTTCACCCTACGCCCAGCTGGACTCGCTCTTAGTCCTGGGGAGTTGATACGTGTAAAATACCCTAGATTTGGTTGGGACTCAGGAAAGTATTTCCGTATTGAATCACTAACGTACCAAGAAGACTGCTTAGTGAGCGTAGTAGCTTTAGAACATGATGATTCTATTTATTTTATCGACGCCGCTAAAGTAAGCCCTTATTCAATAGAGCGAGAGCGAGAGGCAGTCACTCGTGTTCCTGTAGCTCCTAGCAATTTGAGCGCTACTACAGACCTTCTTAACGGTGTATTACTGACCTGGTCTAAAGTAGCAAATTTAGGCCCCTCTGCAAAATATGAAATTTGGAGAGGCACAACAAGTGATGGTGCAGACAGGGTTCGACTGTCTCCTGGAGTAGTTGAACATACTGCGGGAACAGCGACACAGGCCACCTATTTCGATGCTTTTACTCCTTCTACCGAGACTAGTTTTTACTACTGGGTAAGAACTAGAACCGCTGTTGGTGTACAAACAACTTCCGGAGCACGAAGAAACGAATATTTTAGTACGTTTGCAGGGCCTGCTCAAGGTACTACAGTGGGCGGAATTAATAACTATACTCTTGCCATATACAAGAAAACCAACTCTAGTGTTGCTCCTACTGCTCCCACCAATAACCCTGTCTATACTTTTAGCACAAATTCGTTATCTGTAGCTTTTAACAATGGCTGGACAAGGGATATCCCTAATAATACGGATAACTATATATGGAGAATCGAGCAGCATCTAACAACAACTACAGATACTGTAACTGTAGGAAACTGGGATGCCGCATCCTTATTTGCAAAAAATGGAGACAGCGGTGCCAGTGTCAATATCATATTTACTAGAAGCGCCACGAAACCTAACCCTCCTAGTGCTAGTGCGGCGCCTGTGGCTCCTTGGTACGATAATCCTCCCTCAGGTACGGGTATTCTGTGGGCAAGTAAAGGGGTAAGAGGAATTACGGAGACAAATTTTACTTGGGGAGCTACATATCAAGTAGAAGGTACTTCTGTAGTTGAGGTTGCTGTTTACAAACTAAACGACACTACTACTCCTACGGGAGGTTCTTATAATTTTACTACTAATTCTCTGACTACTACGGGACTTACTACTGGCTGGGCTCAGACAATACCTTCAGGGTTTGGTAATGGAGACTCAATCTATAAATCTCTAGCTTTGTTTGTAGGGGGTCCGGAAGACACGGCAGCAACAGCTACCTGGAGCACCCCCGCTGTTATTGCTTTTAGGCAAGACGGTTCAATCGGAAATGATGCCAAAACAGTAAAACTAACCCCTAGTTCCCATGTAATTGATTACGCTACAGACGGATCAGAAAACTCTAGCATTACTTTCACTACGAGAACTCAAAGTATTACTGGTACGCCTAAATTTAAGTTTTTAGTTGGCGGCGTACAAAAACAGTATACAACCTCGGGAAGTTTTACGCTACATGAGGACGATGAACCCAGTATTGGAGGAAAGGTAGAAGTAGAAGTAGAAGTAAGAGAAAATGCCAGTCCAGACACTTTACTAGCAACGGATACTGTAACCATACACACTGTGCAAGATGGATCAGATGCTATACTGGGATTCCTAACTAATTCTAGTCACACTGTCCCATCTTCGTCCACAGGAACTTTAGCGTCCGGAGCCCTTAACAGCGCTGGCGGCATCTTCCAAGTTAGGGTTGGGAGCGTAGATGTAACCTCTTCCTGTACCTTTGCAGTTTCAGGAAGCCCTTCAAATATAGGCATCAGTTTTCCTTCAAATAGTCCTGTAGATGGGGAATACATAGTTACTTCTCTTACTGCGAACTCTGCTACGGCGACTTTGCAAGCAACAATCCCTGCAGCGACCGCAGGTACCTCAGGGGATATAACCGTCACAGCAATTTACAGCATCTCCAAGTCTCTTAAAGGAGAGCAAGGAGATGCTTCACCGACAGTACGTATTACTGCAAATTACTATGCTATTACCTATGCTCCCGGAGGAGGAAACCCATCACCTAATGCTGTAATTCTAACGGCAAGTGCTTTGGGGAGTATAACCAGTCCCTACTTTAAGTTTACTGGCGACGGCATAACAGATGAAACGTCTTTTACTGCTGCTCCTGGAGGAGCTAGCTCTAAAACCAAATCAGTTAACATACCCTCCACCTATTTTAGTACAGCATATAATTTAAGGGTGGGCGTTTCTGACGGAGACCAGAATGAGTTAAGTTTTGATACTCTCTCTATATCAGGTTTACGGCCAGGTAGTGTGGGAGAATCCGCCGCAGAATTAAAACTATATTATTCAGGAGCTTATAATACCACTTTTCCAAGCGGAGGACCAACAGGTGTAAGTTATAGTTTTTCAACAGGCTCAATGTCGAATATTCCATCGGGGTGGTCTACAACACCTCCTGCGGCAAGTATATATTCAGTGATTTTGGCCTCTACAGCTTTTGTAACAGGCACGGGAACCGCTACAAATATATCTTTTACTGCACCCGGTATCGAAATAGCAGGCCAGTCTCTTGTAAACTATATATTTAAAAGATCTGCAAGCAAACCCAGTACTCCTGCCGATACTACTCATCCTAATGTTCCCTCTACGTGGTATGACGATGTAGACAATGTTCCCGCAGGAACAAACCCTCTTTGGGTGGCTAGAGGTCAAAGTACTGTAACAGGGCTTGGAGCGAATTTTACTATAAACTGGGTTACTAACTGGAGTGCTCCCACGCAAATAGAAGGGCGTGACGCAGCTACTGTAATACTGACTAATGAAGCGCATACAGTACCTACGTCTGCAGCGGGTACTAGTGTAATGACCGGTTCAGGTACAGATATATTAGCTTATATAGGTCCCCAACCAGTCCCTTATGATAATACCAGTCCATATGCTTCTCCTTCTTTTAGAGTTTCTGCCTCTGGCAGTAATATTACTCCGGGAGCGATCTCAGGATCGAGTAATACAGCAACTATAGCCGACCATAGTTCTATGAATGCGGATTCAGCTAGTATTACTTACACTATAACAGTAGTTAATACCAAAGGGCAGGCCGAAACTTACACTAAGCTACAGACGTTTTCCAAAGCAAAAGAAGGCCAGGAAGGAATACAAAACGTAACTAAAGAGATCTTTTATGGCTTAGCTTCAAGCACCGCACCTACTACACCTAGTGCCACTAGCTATACTTTCTCTACAGGCGCTTTTGCAGGTTTAAGTGCGAACTGGTCTACTACGCCTACGCCTATTACAGGTAGCAACGCCAACAATTTCTGGAAAGCAGTAGTAACAGCCGTAGAGAATACAAACGCTTCCGGAGTTTCTTCTGGAAGTAACCTAACTTTTAGTGCCGCTACAAGATTACTCTCAGGTTTTGGGGATGTTGTAGACAAAGATGAAAGCGACATTGACATAGACCATCTGGAAGATCCTAATAATGTTCGTCTACATGCAAGTTATGCAGGGCAAGGATTAAATTCTCAAGGCCACTTAACTGGAGCTATTAATAGCGGTGGTACCTTATTCACTGCCGATGAAGCTATAAGTATTAGGGGCGGTTTTACAAATCTTAGCACGACCCCATTACTAAATGTAGTCAATGCTGCGGCTGCACTAAGAAATGTTAATACTTCTGCAGCTCAAGTAGGATTAGGCAGCGTATCTGACATTACTACTGCTCAGATGAGACAAGGTACTAGTAAGGCTGATGTAGGTCTCAATTTAGTAGATAATGCATCTGGAGCTACTATTCGTCAAAGTATAGTTATTAATGCACAAACAGGTGTAATAACTGGAATAGGTACAGGTAACTCTACTGCAATTGGTAACTCGTTTACTACAAAAACTCAAGTAGGTCTAGGTAGCGTATCTGACATTACTACTGCTGCTATGAGACAAGGTACTTCTTCAACGGATGTAGGATTAGGCAGCGTATCTAATATTACTTCTGCTCAAATGAGACA